>Ga0153947_1000045_pt1 | contig 47274 bp, 62 predicted proteins | sample TSNJ031MetaG_FD_104697 | JGI IMG/M metagenome (GOLD analysis project Ga0153947, IMG submission 104697) | Attine ant fungus gardens microbial communities from New Jersey, USA - TSNJ031 MetaG | ecosystem: Host-associated > Fungi > Mycelium > Unclassified | place: USA: New Jersey, Wharton State... | reverse complement strand
TCTCAGTACTCGATTCTCGACATCCTCCCCAATCCACTTGTATTGTCCTTCGTCGAACTCGAGATTCTCCTTTTCCTGTTTGAAGAGTTTGTTGTAATCTTGAGGGACAGCTGGTGCTGCGGCAGCCACATTTGGCATGCCAATCATCTGTTGTAAATCCATCCCAATGTCTGAAAATACAATAAGTGAATGACACTGCGCGAGCGACGCTGACATTTACCTTCATTACCCAGAAGCAACTGATAGACGCCATTCAAACCAAAGAAGTTGAGGAAATACCAAGACAGCGACGAGACCCATCTCGTATCCATGTCAGGTGTTGAAATGCCCCGTTGCATCATTGGTTTAAAGCCGAGCGTCAAAGGGAATGGAAGCTTGGCTACGAAAACAATAACAAGAAAACGATGAGTCATGGAAAACTCCACATGATCTGCAACACCTACTAGCAACAAACCCCGAGAAGAAAAAATTCACCCACCCCATAATTACCATCTGAGGAATCATAATGACCGTCTGGGTCTTGAACTGGCTCATCATATTATCCATCTGACTCGGATCTGAAAACAAATTCGGGGGAAACTCAGGTTCGTCTGACTCGGCACCACTTTTCGTGACTTTTTTCGGAGCTGGTGGACCATCCTTGAGGTAGACCCCATCTGTGAAGGCCTGTTTGAGGTTTTGCGAAATGGTCAAGTAAAAAAGGGGTGCAAGGGGGGAATGTGAAGCGGTCGAGCGGAGAACTTGAGAGCGTGTAAGAGCGTTCCTGCAGTTATTATTCAGATTGTGGCGAAACAAAGGTAATGAGAGGTAATGAAAGGAAAATATGGTATGCAGCAACAAGAAACGTACTTTTCACGAATCTGCGGACGGGTTTGTGACTTGGGTTTGCTTTGAAGCAACAGCAGCACATGATGGCGTAAAACACCAACCAGAATCTGACATGAGGAAAAATTACAAACCTCAGCTGAGATGACTAACACGTATAGCGCACCATGACCAGACTGATGGGAAACAGGACCCAATCCCGGATAGACGGGTCTAAGTACAGTGAAGCTCTGGTTTCAGTGTAAGAGAGCATGTTGGGCAGAGAAAAGAGAATAGACGTACGCGTTGGACATACTGGAGATGTGGATTTAACAGAAGAGTAACCAGCCATCACTTCGGGATCCAAACATGGCAAGCCGCAGCCTCCCTTCCCCTCATGGATACCTCTTCCACGACCCTCTTCGAAACTTACGAGCAGGGTTTCAACCAGCTCATTGAGAGCACACGAGATAAACTCGAGGGCAGTGGAAAAGATGAGGTTGGCGGTGCGTCGGTCCATCCAATCACACCAAGTCTTTACTGACGATCTTTGCAGAACAGCGCAAAGCCTCTCTTAGGAGGGTAGAAATGGACCTGGACGAAGCGGATGAGATGGTATGGTCTCCTTTGACTCAGTCAATCCCCATCCTCCAGGCTATATAATTATCTAGGTTTCCCAAATGGAAATCGAAATTCAGGGGATACCTCAGTCAATCCGTAGCACCTATCACACTCGTCTACGAACGGCCAAAAGCTCGCTCACGACTTATAAGAAGTCTCTAACAGATGCACGGGCAGGATTGGCTCGTGTAGAACTGCTGTCGTCATCTAAATCCTCCCCGGGACAAAGGGAAAGGGAAAGCGGCGAATATTCTAACTCGGATGATCCGTATACGTCAGACCGCTCGAGACTTCTTGCTGGTACGAGTTTACTTGAAGACGGGACGAAAAGACTACAAGAATCGCAAAGGATTGCCTTGGAAACTGAGGGACAGGGTGCCGACATACTAAGGAGTTTGAGAGGGCAACGGGAGCAAATTGAGAACTCAAGGAATGCAGTGAGTTTGCCACGGCTTCCTCGGATAACTAGACTCATGATGTTAGTTATGGCGAGCCGATAGTGCTGTTGATAAAGCATCTGGAACGCTTAAAAAGATGGTTCGAAGGTTCGTACTCTTTTCGAAGGCCTTTTCATTTATCTGACATTATGTATAGGCTGTGGCAGCAGCGCTTAGTAACGTATACGATAATTGGGGTTCTAATTCTACTGATCGCCGTCATCATCTGGGAGAAGCTGAGTGGGTGATTGAGGTTGTCTACCTCCCAGTCTATACTTGTTTATTTATTTGGATTGGACCCAATCTTCTCGGGACACATAGCTTGTTTTCTTCTCCTGTAATTCCGGTCTTACGTGACTTCTTGCACTTTATCATACCATGGATGGGCCTTTCGAGTGATAACGAAGATGCTGAACCACACACAACTTGTCATGCAATCCTGTGAAATAAGAGGCCAAGGATCCCGAGTTGGACGATATGCTTGATATGGAATTCGGATGTTTGAAACTCCCAAGTCTCACCTTCTGGTTCCCTGCTATGAGCTCAAGACCAACGGTGGACCAATACCACACATCTTTCACAAAGGACGACATAATTCCAGGATTAAATCTATTTTTTTAAATTTACATTTAGAACCACAAATAAGACCGAAGGTCCCCATCTCTTCTAAAGGAAGAGTTTAAGGCAGATATCAAACAAGAGGTAAAGAAATAATGAGATGACAAGGAGGATTTCAGGTTTGAGGGCTGGGAAGAAATGTACTTTGGTACAAAGTACGGGTGGACATTCGAGGAAGGCGGGATGATCAACAGCTAGGTAAGAGTGCGGACAGAAGTCTGCCGATGGTACTATGATGCACCATAAACCGATAAAGGTCCACAACAGATTGAATGACAAATGATTGGATGAAGCGTGGGGCAGACATAGGCAGCCATGAGTACATCAAAGCACAACAAGACGCAGAAAGGGTATTGCGTCTACAGATACAGAGACAGAGAGATAGAAAAGGACAGTTGAAAGTCAATATCCCTCTGGATAGTGTTCTCTCGAATATCCACCCGATACTTGCGATGACCCATATCCATCATGTCTCATACCCGGTAGCACTGGTGAATGTCGCTGAGTCTGGAATGCGTACACGTCCTGTGATCGTGATGTCATCCTATAGCCAGGCTGCTGAGCAATTGGTGCTGCAGTCGTTGCCAGGTGTGCTTGGCTCTCATTTTCGTCATCATAGGCTATGCCGTGGTCATATAGGGTAGTCTGAGATGGGTTAAACTCAGCCCCGCAATTGGAGTATGGGTTGTATTGCGGCATGGGTGGCGGGTAATCATTCGCGTTGAAGTAGTCTGTTGTATATGTGCTGGGGGCCGGAGTACTTCGAGCCTTGGAGCCGTTAAACTCCTCGTCATCTTCAAGGTTCAGACTCGGTAATGTGGGCTGCGGTAGTGGTTTACCAACCATCTCTCCCTTCTTGTTCTTGAGATGAGAGAAATCACCCATAGCTTCCTTCTGGGCAATTTGAGCAGCCTCAGCGAGACGCTCCTTCTTCTTGCGCTTGATGATAGCACCAATGCGCTATGAGTGATGTGTTAAAGTTGTGAAGACAGATGCACAAAAATCACATACCTTATCGACCTTATGACAGCAATACTCCTATGTCACATCATCGGACAATGGTATTATCGCAAAATGACCTCGACTTACCTTGAGGTTGCCTCGAATATGAAGAAGGAGCGGTACGTAGGCAACTGCAGCGACAGTCAAGAGAAGTAATGACCCAGCAAAAACCACGACAGTGAAAAAGGAGGTGACCGTGAGAGCGGAGGTTGAAAGGGAGTTGCCCTTGAAGTATTTAGAGACATCATACCAGTCTGAAGAGTCTTCAGCGTTCTTGACGAGCCAGACAGCGTAGAGGGTGAGACCGTTGATAGTTTGACGGGGTCCGTCGGCCAGGAGTAACCGTTTCCAGCTCTTAAATCTGAAGAACACAAAGAAAGCAAAATCATCACTAAGTCTGGTAGAATTGCTGATGTGATCGAAGAAGCAGAAGTGATCATACGACCCTAACGCATGCTTAGTGAAAGTCAAAAACAAATAGTAAAGGATAACGAACGAAGCGAATAGTAGTTATTGGCCAACATATTTGTGAATGCGAACGAGATGTCGCGACTAGCAATGATCTTCTTTGCCTTCCGGGACTCGTAGGCCAGCTGCGGTGAGGTCCAATTAGGAGAGCATATCACAATCATACCCAACAAAACAACCGCACCAACAAAAATGAAAAGATGATACAACCGAAGAAGATCCACTTTCCAATGTTGAACGGGATGAACACACAACCATCGATGTTTGCACATCTTCTAAAAATCTCATTTGACCAGTTTTTGGTCGTTAACATGGTTATAGCAGAGAAGATATCGGAGACGTAGACGAGGAAGGATGTAAGAACAATGACATATAGCCATATATACCTAAAGATGTTTGTTCAATGGGAGATGCACACTGCATTGTGGTTGAGACCTACTTCAACCGCATCATAAAACCGTTGTCGGTGAATTCCCGGGTATCGACAAAGTCAAACTATAATAGGGGTCCTGAGTTCAATGAAGAATCAGCAATATAGGCATAAAATGCCCACCTTATGGTCTGGGACGTTTTCACGCTTCCACTTGGGACCTGAACACATTGTAAATGACAGTCTTCTGGGGTGGTTGCCAAGGATTCGGAATGAGCGAAAATTAGAGGCGAGCACGAGCCAGTCGCGTTCGTCAAAAATGAGCGGCAGCTAGGAAAATTAGCGAGCAGGGAGCAGGCGAACGATTGTCAAAGAGAGTGCGGAGGTGCAAGAGGAAAGTCCTGTGTCCTTTCTGTTTTGGTCTGTGGTCCTTCGGATTTCACCGAACAGCCAATCTTTCAGCACAATGACTACCGTCCAGAAAATCAAGGTCAGCTCTGATCATTGTCTTTTTAGCCCTGCTCATGGTGACTAGGAAATAGAAGATGAGATGGTGGGCAATTTTGATGTTGCAGCAGGAATGAAGCTTACGATCGCTTGTTCTTGTCCAGGCTAAAAGTGAGTTGATACCTTCCGGTCTGTACATCGGTTAATATTGGCGAAGCTCAGAAGAACAAGGCTACGAGTTACCATCTGGGTCAGCTCAAAGCCAAACTCGCAAAACTTCGGAGAGAACTCATTCAAGGCACCGGAGGAAGCGGCGGCGGCGGCGGTGGTATTGGCTTCGATGTAGCAAGGTATGTTCTAACTCATTGTTTCTTAGGATATTCGCTAATTATTCCATAGAACAGGCATAGCTTCTGTCGGATTCGTAGGGTTTCCATCGGTTGGGAAGGTGTGTTATTCTGGTTTCATTAAATAGATCTAACTTTGCTATCCCTCAATCCAGTCTACATTAATGTCAAAATTGACTGGCACACACTCCGAGGTCTCGGAAATCGATTTCACGACACTCACCACCGTACCAGGGACACTCAAGGTGCATGGCGCACCAATACAGATTCTTGATCTTCGTATGTGCATTTCACCCGCTTAATCACTAATTGTTTATCTTCTTATTTAGCTGGTATCATCGAAGGAGCGAACGACGGTCGTGGCCGAGGTAAACAAGGCAAGTATATTTTGTCAAATACTTTTCGCGTCTCATTCTTATTTTAGTGATTGCTGGTGCGGACTTGCTTCAGATCCTTCAAGTATTGATTGTAATCAGTGAATCTCAGTCGCGCGGACGTGTAATCTTATATTCATCGTTCTTGACGTCTTGAAACCTCTCGGAGACAAAAAAATCATTGAGGGAGAACTGGAGGGATTTGGAATCCGCCTAAACAAACGTCCCCCCAATATTACTGTACGAAAGAAAGACAAGGGCGGCATTGCTATCACTAACACAGTTCCTCTGACAAACATTGATCAAGACGAAATCAAAGCTATTCTAAGTGAATATAAGCTGAGCAATTGTGACGTGGCTATCAGAGAGGCGAACGCAACAGCGGATGATCTGGTGGATGTTATTGAGGGAAATCGGCTAGTATTTTCTACAAATCTGAAAATTCCCTTTATGACTCTATTTTCAGAGTGTATATTCCCGTTCTGTATGTATTGAATAAGGTATGACGTTTCACTAACACTTGTCTTGATTTCAACATTTTTCGTTTTCCTTTCTATTCTAGATTGACGTAATATCGATAGAAGAACTCGACCTCCTCTACAAGATACCAATGTCTGTACCTATCTCTTCAAAGGAATGGCTCAACATCGATGAACTCATCGAAAAGATGTGGGAGACACTAGATCTCGTACGCGTATATACCAAACCACGTGGTTTGCCACCGGATTATTCAACACCAGTTGTATTGCGGCGCGGGAGATGCACTGTCGAGGACTTCTGTAATGCCATACACAAAGAGATCGCGAAACAGATGAAGTAGTAAGTATTTCATTCTATAGATTTCTGCTCCAGATGTCGACCAATTCATAGCGCCATTGTGTGGGGAGCGAGTGCTAAACATGCAAGAGGTCAAAAGGTTGGTCTAGAACATACCCTAGAAGATGAGGACGGTGCGTGAAAACCTATAAGTATCATCCCACCCCTCTGATGGTTTTTCTCTAGTTGTCCACATTTCCAAAAAATAACAGATGACCTGACTCTCTCATTTGTGTGCATGTATTTGCTGCGTGCATTTCAAAGATGCTACAAGCAAAGGTACTCTGAATTTGAAAAAACAGGTTAATGTCACAGTTCTGTATGGATCCAGTGAATATTAGGTAAATTTATCATTGGGCTACTTAAAGATATAAGTATGGTGAATACCAGAATATGATGCTCCAAAAAAGATAGTGACTTGACAAAGATAAGATGCCTCGTCGCGCTGATCATAAAATGTCGGTTGGTGTGAAGAGACAAAGTATCACATCCTGATTGTACAGCATGAACTATGAACTGCTCAATTCCTATGTTCAGTGTTCAATTACACCAAATGTTGGACAACACGCTCAATATACCCAAGGCGTTGAATTATCATCTTGTTTTCACTGTCAGCCATTAATCAAACTCAAAGAATAAGTTCTACAAATGAGCTGGTCTATATGTTTACTGTATTGTACTTAGCTGGCCCTGATACGTCCTCTCTTCGTTCAGGTATGTGAACAGCAATCTCAAATATCCCCAAAACATACCAACCGCGCAGTACACACTCGTCACCATAAGAGGCAGGAACTCCATGCTGGATACAACTTTTTCAGGACTAATCCCATCCTTCACCTCGACTTCTGCCCTTGGTCTTTGATTCATACATGCAGGAAATAATGTCACAAATGCAAGTAAGAATAAGAATCCTGTAAGATACGCCTTCTCGGCTATATCTATAATGACAAAAATGAGCGATCTAGGGTACCTATGGTAGAAATTAGAAATATCGCGAGATGGGTGATGACGAATACAGGATGAGGGCAATGGAACCAATTGAGGTTAACATGAAAATCAGATATCTCGAATTATTAGAAATTTCAACGGTGCTCACTCATAAACCTGACGATGGAGTGGCACATAAACAAGAATGAGCCATAATACGGAATATAACACTTTGATGATCGACTCTGATGTAGCACCATTCATTGTCAGCCAGTATCGCTGCTCCATACGATGGTCTTTACCTCCCGGGGTGAATATAAGAGGGAAAAGTCCGAAAATGCCAGCCACACTGCACAGGATGAAGGTTCGGAAATATGCATGCCTCTCAGCCGCCAGCAAACTGAGTGCGTCATGGAGACTGAGGCTGTAAAGTAGCAGGATGTGATCTCGCGTACCTCAATGGGACGAGGAAGAGTAAAACTGCCTTCTCATGGACATGCCAACCAAACAAGAACGAACTGTAGCCACACAATGTCAGCGCAGTCAAGAAAGACTTGTATGTTGGGTTTCTCCAAAGTCTTATCAGAACAATCTAAAAGCAGAATTAACAGCGTCTTGAGCATGGACCACAACATAATCCTTCCTCAGCCCACTCTTACCAATTGAAAGCCCAGAGTAACGATAAATGTATGTATAGGTTTAACGTTTGGTATGACCGCAAAAATGGTATCACCAACAAGACCTCTTGATGTGGAGACGATGCCGGACTCGTTGATAGATATCCCAAGATCGGTCCTCTTGGCGACTGCGCAAAGAGAGGTCATCGGTCAAGATACACATGAGAACTCCATATCCTTACAGAGGAGGAGAACTCTATCAAGCGCAGTGACCAAGGCCCAAAAGTTGGGGGCCCAATAAGCATGGTTGAGCCCACGGGTAAATGGAAAAAGCCTTGATAACACTTGAGGAATCTGTCCCATGAGAATAAACGGGCCGAAAGATACGAGAAAGACTCCGATAACGGCATTTGCAAGGGAGATAAAGTTCTTGATTTCAAGCTGTCCCGCCCGTGTCATGCAGAATGATCGTAATAGATAGATGAAATAAGCCGGCTGAGAGACTGTCAAAAAAGACCCAATTTAATGCATATCAAAACTCACCGCAAGGTACATGTATATGTGCTTGAAATTGAGCAAGACAGCAAAAAGAACGCCACTAGCAAGTTTATTACCCTGAAAGCGTGTCAGACTGGAGTTGGATCCCGACCAACCGGACTCACATGTCGTGCCATGTATATCGACCACAATAGAATGCCGAACAACATACCATTATATTGGAAATGTATGTGGTCCACAATAAGGAAGCCCGGATGTAGGAAAATTGAGGCCGAAATTATACGCTGGGTCGGTGGGTCAATCGCACTTCGCGTAAACCTAGTCATCATGGTTCAAAATGGTCTTGACAATGGACTATAGAGTCTTACTTGACAAGGGCAGCACCAAGGACTAGTTCTGACAGGATAACTGTTGTCCTCTGGTAAGCGATGACCGACCAGCTGCCATAGTCAAGATTATTGAGGTCGACAATTCTGCTGTCAAAAAAATATGCCGGCATCGAGAGAAGTTTCTCAAAGTAGGCAAAGAAAGGAGGATAGTCCAATGCTAATGAACATGTCAACCTTGGGACTATATGAGGACAGAGAATGGAACCGCACTCCATTCAGATGTTGTCTGTCATGAGAGTTTCCAAGACCGGTCCAGCAGCAAACATGTACGGGTATTGCGGAAACTTACATCGAAATACCATTTTGATATGGGAAGACTATGTGTAATTGCCAACCAATTCCTATGGACTTCAAAATCTGTTGAGCGACTAAGATGTGTACGTTAAGGAAGCGGAAAGCCAGAGCTCTTCCACGGACTCACTACGCAGCATATAGAAGAAGCTTGAGTATGGTTGAGGCTAGTAAAATATCCCACTCTGTCCTTTCTATGTCCCAACTCGACCAAAATTGTGAGGGTGTGGGTGAGGTTTCTTCCTCCGTTATTGCTGATACTTTATTCGGCCCCGTCTCCATCGCGCGCTTGCAAAAGTATAAACCTATAACAGTACCTTGAGAGTCTAGATCCAGGAAATTGGTTATCCACGTCGAAACCACGTGATGATGCACCTGGAGCCAAAATTCCAGATGCCACTCTTCAGTTTCGCTGACTTACTGCTTAGGCCTGATATCTACACAATGGATGATAGAGCAGTTGTTAGCCAGAATAAAGCAAATGCCGCCTCGAGGTATGCCATCACCTCGCTTTTCAACAGCTGTTGGGCATTGATAAACCTTAGGGGAGTTTTGGTCAAGCTTTTGTCCTTCAGCGTTTCGCTCGGAGCGGTGCCCCTTATTTCATACTATGTCTCTCTAACATACTTTTATAAGGGTATGATTTCCTGGGTTTTTTTTACCCTTTCCACTTACGAAACCGATTAGGCAATAGTACATTAGCAGCGATCGTAGCGGTAGTGGCAGCGAATTTGGTTCTCATCACATACATCATTACTTCATTGCTCGAAGATAGAGAGGACAGGCTCAAGAAGGATGAGTCGGAATCCAAGAAAACCCGGTAACTGACCATGTGTGATCCCTCTGGCTTATCGTAGACTTTTGTCTTGGGCCTTTGCCAATACTCCTGCATCTTCATTGATATGCTACCTCATGTATATTCTTATGTATATTACATAAACTTCTTCATACTCTAGTCTACACTATTGAAAGCTCGCTATTACAGAGTTCTAAGTATATGACATCAAGCCCTGCTAGTGCCTCAAGATATCAAGATTAGAATATACTCTGTCTTACGTGCCCATCCGCTTATTCAACGACCACCTATCAACCGTAAGTAGCAATGAACTTAATATACCCCCTCGGGACGGGAACGATACCGAGCCTGTCTTCTAGTTATACTCTTGTCATTCTGTGAAGGTTTGTGTGGCTCCGAGAACGTGGCCTGATGGGTGAGGGATAAATCGAGGGAAGGAACTTATTAGAAAGTAGTTCGTTAATAGAACTGACGGACTGAGGATGTTTCGGAATGGGTGATGATGACAACTTACACGGCCTGATTATTTGAGTCACAGGAGATGCAGGGGGAGTTGGTAATGGCGTTGACGGAGGGCTGAATAATGGTGGCGGGATTGCACGTGAAGAAGAGTAACGCGAAAGGTTAGAAAACGACTTGGAATGATTCATTTGATGCCGCGGTGTAGTGGGAGTGACAAGCGGCGTGTAATCAGCATCAGTCAATGATGGTGATGAAAGTAAAGGAGTAACGGGGCTGGTGGGACCAGGACGTAACGCAAGGTTCTTATTAATTTTTCTTCTTACAAAAAGAGGTGATTGCGGCGGGGCTGGGAATAACGAGAGAGGGAAGTCCAATACGTCATCCGCTTGTCCGTTAGACGATATGAAAGGAAGAGAAGGTACAGGCGGCACTTCCTGTTTAATATGAGATGGCAAATGAGGTGTTGAAGCCGTGCACGGAATGCTCTGATATATGCCCTGGGGTATAGGTCTATCTGAGAGATCCAGGACAGTTCGTGCTGTTCGCAGTGTTGGAGAAGTGGGAAGAAGCGGGTCAGAATCTGCTGCCGCATGCCTTTCGCGCCTGACACTCTGATGAGGACAAATATAACTACCATCAGGGGAGGCGGCTACACAAAGGCCACAGACCGCCTCTTCTAATGACTGGCGTGCATACTCTTCGTGACCACCCAACGATGGTGAAGAATCACTTGATGATCCACTAGTCTTGATAGCTAACTCTACGGGTTTGATACCACGCGGGCTCGGGGACGAAGTTAAAGTAACGGTGCGGTTTCCCACGAAGCGCGGCGAAATCCCTGTGTTCACAGGGCGTTTCGTCGTGGTGCAATGCAGATTGAGTGGAGGGGGTCGAGGAGGTCGAACAGGCGAGTTCTCAGTCGGAGATCTAGGCAATGTGCTAGATATTGGTGAACAGAGGTTGAGACGGGGTAGCCCACGCATTGCACTTTTTGAAGAACCACGAGAAGACTTCCGGACTACTGGGTTGAGGGGAGGTTGGCTGATATCAGGATGATATGAAGCTGGAAATGTAATTTCATGGTCGACGACAGAACAAGTGCTGCTAGCATCACTGAGTTGATTGCTTGCCTGACGTACAAAGGCAGAGGCAACTTGGGACGAGATAGGATCTTCTGACTGGGAACGCGCTTTATAATCGGATAATTGCTGAGGAGCAGGTGCCTCAAAGGTCTTCACAGTAGGAATATATGATGCGCCCTTGGGCACGAAGACTGCTTGTTTGTTCGTAGATGCATCTTGTTTTTCCTTTGCCGCATCTTTGCCCTTATTCCTTCTTCCCCAAAAGAACGCCACAGACTTCATGGAGGACAACAGAAGGGGGGCCAGCAAGATCGGTCGAAATGGAGGATAATGAAGTGCTTGAGATAGCTCCTTGGAGCTTGGGCTTAAGAAGAAAAACGCTCTGTTCACGAGCTAAAATAACATGAAAAGGGATAGAGCCGCTCGCCATTGTTGAGCTGACATATACAATGGTTCATTCCCAGCCAACAGTCGATCTCTCCCAGAATGTGCAACAATCTGAGATCCATCGAAGGCAATGAATGGAAAGTTGTCAAATCAGTAAGCACCGAGGACACGTCTGTTAGCTGATTTTGGGAATCCGTTGGAGTTTGGACGCTTTTACGCGCATCTGGACTAGAAAGAGTATACAGTCCCGCGCTTGGATGTGGAGTCTTCAATTTTGGTAACATCGGAGACGTGGGAAGGCCTCCAGAACGGTAGCCTAGTCTGGCACTAGTATTGTCATCGAATTACAAGAAATAGGATTAGTGTCGATCTGAGCCAGAGGCAGCATTGGCACAACCAAGCCTTCCTTTTGTTCTGATTTGACATGTCGAAAACTCTGCCCGAAAGAGTACTACTCACCCACAGAAACTGCCTTCTCATCGTCGTTTTTCTCACTTGAATCGTCTCCAGCCAATGTTGTATCGACATATCAATCCACTATTTCTACTTGATGCTATATCCAAGTCCACCGACCTACCAGTTCTAGCTCTCGACCATTGGGCCCACTTTCTTTCGACTCTTCCTCTTGACTCTTCCTCCATATCTATGCCTTAGCAGCAATTTGACATAATGCATGGATGTTCTTATCGATAGACAAATCATTCATTTTGTCTGCAAGGCACGGTCATCTCTTGCCATTTTTTCCGACGGCCCAAACATGATGGGGGCACACTCTCGGCTCCCGTACACTGGCAAATTAAGGATTGCCTTCGCACAATACTCAATGTCTTCCCAGGATTTCGTTCTTTGGATTTCATCAATACCCACGATTGATTTTGTTTTTACGAGTTTCTTCCAGCGTATTCCAACCAGAAACGAAGTTCTTGTCCTCCCGGGAGTTGATGAATTTTTTTGTTTAATTGACAGGCTCGCTAGAAGGTTGGGATTACTTTATTGGTTCACATTGGTTTCTAATCGCTTCTTAGGATCTACCCACGCTTCAGTCCCATGTCACTCCTCAGTCTCCTACTTACTGTCCAAAGTCTCAGAAAAACATTGGATCTAAGTCTGGGGTTCATTTGATCTTGAAATAATCAAGCACGGGTTAGATCATTCAGCCCCAGTCAATGAAGCAACTAGACATGAACAAAATGAATACCCACTTGAGACCATAAAATCAGAAAGCTAAATTATATCATCACATACATCGCACAGGCTGAGACGCTTAAATCCCAACTCTCACATCAAATTCAGGCACACGAAGTGATTTCACCACGTCCAAGAATACTTTCAATCATTTGAGTATTCTATCAATTATTCATTTGCTAAACAGTAAGTACAGAATGCCTAAAGTACAAAATTGATCTAGGAAAACATTGTGACAGTGATAAATGATATAGAAAACATATGAATAAATGACAAAGGCCTCTCAGAAGTCTTCATCAACAGTACTATCAAGAGGTCAGCAAAGATGAGCCATATGTTAGGTGATGAAGCTTACAATATTTTAGTTGATACCTGTGAAGGTTCATTTGCTATCGTGTGATTGACATTGGCCTTCTGATAGTCTGAAACACGCTTCTCAAAGAAGTTGGTTTTGCCTTGAAGCGATATCATGTCCATAAAATCGAAAGGATTGGTGCTGTTGTACACTTTGTCATTTCCTAAAGACACCAGAAGACGATCGGCGACGAATTCGATATATTGACACATGAGTTCCGCGTTCATGCCAATCAACTTGACAGGGAGAGCATCTGAGACCTTGTTAACTCCATGAAAATCATGCTAGCAAAGCGCATACCTGTCAGGAATTCTTGTTCAATCTTGACAGCTTCAATAATTATAGCCTTGACAACTTCAGGGTGGGGGCGACGTTTGAGATGACTGAAGAGCAGGCAGGCAAAGTCGGTGTGCATGCCTTCATCTCGACTAATAAGCTCATTTGAGAAGGTGAGACCCGGCATAAGTCCGCGCTTCTTCATCCAAAATATAGAAGCAAAGGAACCAGAGAAGAAGATACCCTCAACGGCGGCGAAGGCAATGAGGCGTTCAGCGAAGGTAGATCGTTGGTCAGAAATCCATTTCAAGGCCCACTCGGCCTTCCGTTTGATGCAGGGAATGGTCTCAATAGCGTCAAAGAGATATTCACGTTGGACGGGATCCTTGATGTAAGTATCGATTAAAAGGGAGTAGGTTTCGGAATGGATATTCTCCATCATGATCTGGAATCCATAGAAACACCGGGCCTCAGCGGCTTGGACTTCATTGGAGAAGCGTTCAACTAGGTTCTCATTGACAATACCATCGGAAGCGGCAAAGAAGGCGAGAACGTGAGAAATGAAGTGTCGCTCATTATCGTTCATCCGATTAGTCCAGTCATGCAGATCCTTTGAGAGGTCCATCTCTTCGGCAGTCCAGAAAGAAGCCTCGGCCTTCTTGTACATCTGCCAGATCTGGCCACAGTCAGAGGGCGAACAAAATGAATCAAAACAACATACCTCAGGGTATTGTATAGGGAAGAGGACGAAACGGCGTCGCGACTCCTTCAGAAGAGGTTCCTCACCTGTAGTATATTTAGACATTAATCCCAAATTATAAATGAAAGACATACTCTCCGGAAGGTCAACTTCACCAACATAGCTTTTGCGAAGTTGTTCCAGTCCAGTCTCTTCGGTATCAGCAATAGCACCTAGAGTCTCTAGCTCGCCTTCATCATCAATGGAAGTGCCAGATTTCTTGGACGCTTTGATGGGTGACTCTAAGGAGAACGAGGGAACAACCTGTAATACAAAATGCGTCAACAAAACAAATATATTCACGGAACGCGACAAACCTTCTTGGATGGTGGAGCGGGGGAAGATGGGCGGACAGAGAGGTTGGCCATCGAAGTTTATTTATTGATGGTCAGATAAACTAAACAAAAAGTTGAACTCGCGAGCGCGACTGACAAGCTAAAAACACGTCTTTTATAAATTTGAGCCGCTGAACGTATGTGCATGTTTGGCCTTAATTCAACAAGACGTGTCGCGTTATTTGGTTTTATTAATTGATTCAGTGACATAGTATCACCTGACTGTACTCGGTCGCACAAATTGATACTATGTTTCTTTAACTCATGAATGGACAAGTGTGCCAGGTTTTCATTACTCTGTTCGACAAACTAACGCCTGTGGGGATTTTCTTCTTTGACAGGTACCAGCTACGCAATTACAAGCAGGTTTTGGTCTCCAGCATGATGGAGACCCTGCCGAACGATTTGTCGGAGATATCAATTTGCCCGAAGGTATGCCACTATGCCTTCAACTTTATTTCTCACTCAAGATTATGTTATAGAGCAAGAACCACTCCTGAGAGTGTCACAAAATCGCTTCGTACTTTTTCCAATCAAATATCCGGAGGTAAAAGCCTTTTGCAATTTCAGAATAACCGTGCAGAATTGCTTAGGGCACTATTACTTTACTTTCAGATATGGCGGTATTACAAGAAGGCACAGGCATCTTTCTGGACTGCCGAAGAGATTAATTTATCTGGTGACCTCACGGACTGGTCAATTCGACTCAACAGCAATGAGCGCCGATTTATCTCGCAAATCTTGGCATTTTTTGCTGCCTCGGATGGTATCGTCAACGAGAATCTTGTAGAACGATTCTCGAATGAAGTCCAGATTGCCGAAGCGAGATGCTTCTACGGTTTTCAAATTATGATGGAAAATATACACTCAGAAACTTATTCTCTGCTCATACATACTTATATCAAAGAACCAGCTGAACGGACGCACCTCTTTGATGCAATCGAGACCATTCCGACAATCAAGCGTAAGGCTGCTTGGGCTTTACGATGGATCTCCGACCACAATCTAACGTTTGCTGAACGTCTGATTGCCTTCGCCTCTGTTGAAGGCATATTTTTCTCTGGTTCATTTGCTGCAATATTTTGGCTGAAGAAACGTGGACTCCTGCCTGGCTTGACTTTCTCCAATGAACTTATCAGTCGTGATGAAGGACTACACACCGATTTTGCATGCCTCTTGTTTACACTTCTTCGCAGACGACCTCATCCCAAGCGTATACTGGAGATCATTGCAGAAGCTGTGGAAATTGAGAAAGAGTTTCTACGAGGTTTTTTTGGCATTGCAAAGCTTGTTCAACCTTACTCAAATCATTGCTAGATGGTTTACCGGTGTCCCTTATTGGCATGAATTCCAAGCTGATGTGTCAATATATCGAGTTCGTCGCTGATCGTCTACTCCTATCTCTTGGTAACGAGAAGCACTATTATGCCACAAACCCATTCGATTTCATGGATATGATTTCACTTCAAGGGAAAACTAATTTCTTTGAGAAACGTGTGTCCGAATATGCCAAGGCGCACATCAATCATCTGTCTCCTACTTCAACTAGTCTAAGGACGTTGTATGTATCATTGATATTTTCTGTCCCTAATGCTCATAGACCATCAACAGTACTCTGGAGGAAGATTTCTAGAAAAGTCGCCGCGACATACTGTACAACTGGCTGATGCTGATCTGATGTCTATTTATTCTTATTTAACTAATCACTATGTACCTTATTCATCCTTGGCCGTAACATGTCTCATAGATTTTCTCGTGTTCATGGAGATATTGAATTGTCTTGGTAGCTTCGCGTGGATGTATCTATAACCTCAACAGGTATCCGAATCCAAAAAACGTCTCCTACCTGGAGAATGTACATTCATCAGGTCCGGCCATCGTCAGGAAGAACAAGCCACTGCGATTCAAGTGGATTTGTTTGGTATGCCTTCGTCGCTGTGATCGGCGACGACCTGAGTAGCATAAAGACTTACTGCACCAACATATTTAGTCAAGATCGTATGTAGAATCTCACCAATTTTGAATGGACCGGTCTCCGATTGTAATCACAAAAGCCTCAGCCCATAAAATGCCTTATTGCAAGACGTGAAGCCAAATCAAAATTATAGCCTTGGCGTAAATAAACTGATCCTCCAGCTCTGGTACCCTAAGTCTTGACTGGAGAAAGTTTTTGACGTTCAAGAATTAATGAAGATACTTGAAACTCAAGCCTCGCTGGAGTTGTCGGAGTGCAAAAGGCAGACAATTGTTGAATTAGCTTTGTTTGGCTCAACCCGACACAACAAGCGCTTAGCCTGAATTTCAAATGCTCAGGAATCTTTTTCTTCGTCGACCGTCAATGTTTTACACGTTTTGCAAATATCTGTACTGGTCTCCAATTCCGTTGTCCCTTACCTACTTTTTGGAAGTCAAGCAAATCAGCGGTCAGAGCATGAAGGTCTTCATCTCTGGCTGTCCAACTGTATATGTCTGCTCACATCCAAGCATTGTCAGTTAGCCAACGCTCAATCCCGACACATCGACATGGAAGGACATCTGCTTGTTCGAGAGGATGACTATACAGCTTAAACATGAGTACAACAGAGAGGATATTGTGACGCTTAGGTTGGGTGTTGAAATGAAGAGGTGCCATTCATGATCTGATTGATGAATCAAAAAGATGTCCAAATGACCCGAATCGTGTTCTTATAAAGCGTATAATTGCGCTGGAAGGGGATACAGTGAAAACTCGATCGCCGTGTCCAGAACCAGAAATCAAAATTCCACAAGGTCATGTTTGGGTGGAAGGTGTGTCATTGTCTTCCTTGGCTCGACCTAAACTGAGAGCTGGACAAAGGCGATGAATCTTTTCGTACTGATGACAGCAACTTGTATGGACCTATACCGGCGGCTCTCATTCAATCGAAGCTTATCAGAATCATCTGGCCTCCGGAGCGTTTTGGCCCTCTCAAAGAACCGGGGATTCCTGAAAATCATAGTGTACCTGAATACAGACACGCAATGGACGCGATTGAACGCAAGAAAGCTCGTCAGGGGAGAGTGAGAATTGGGCGCCCTTATGGAGTTGACACCGATATATAGGTCTATCTATGCAGTTCTATAGTCCATTTGGCGACACCTGTGTAACATAACAATAGCCAAATCATGGAAGAATAAAATGCAGTGAGCTGAGTGCAACAACACAGGCTACACAATAAAAGCAAAAGAGCAGAGCACAGTCAGAAAAACTAGTAGATATACATGGACACGCTGGAAGCAGGGGAGATGTATTTAGTGGTATATTATGAAGAAAATTATAGTAACACGTCTACCTTATTGTATATGGCTTACTTGGAACATCACCATCTTGTTGTAGAAGTAGGCCTGTCATAAATGTACAACGAACTCTGAATGCATTCCTAACAGAAATGAGGACTCAAGATGCTGGTGGGTACAAAAATTAAGCAGATATAAGGTGATTTGCTGTCTTTAAATCACTTCTAGCCCCATTCGTCCGGGACAAAAGGCGTTACAAGGTCATATGTATCTTCGTTCCCACCTCCTCCCTTCTTCTTCCCACCTCTTCCGATGACCCTCTTGAAGAGACCGCTTACACCTCTTGAGTTCTCTGGCTCGTCCGATTCTTGAGGCACAAAATCACTGAGATAGCATGTCTGCACCATCTTTGCCAATTTTCGCAAGGGGCTAGATTCACTCTGCTTTCTAGATTCATCAAGCGCGGCTTGAAGGTATAATGCAAGGTTCGGGAATGTGATGGGAAGAGAAGGATAGGGAACGGCACCAGTAGCTGGTATCGTGTAGGTCTTAGAAAGAGAAGTATCTGAAGCATCCTTGAGCAATGCAGGAATACTCGAAAGCGTGTAAGAGAAGGGCAGATTGTTGACGTTGGTAGAGCTGTGCTTGGCAGCATTTGGCATGTTTGGAGGGACAGCATGATCAATCGTGAACCATAAGATTGTTCGCCATTCGTTTGACATGTGGTGAGGCTACAAGTGAGAACTATCAGCATCTTGTTGTAACATAGTAAGGCCAATTTTACTTTGATGAACTGAATGACTGTTCGAAGCTTGAGTAGTTCGTTCTTGTTCACAGCCATGGCTTCGATGGAAGGTTCCATCTTGGTGCTACTTGATCGAGCCATCAGTTTCAACATGCGACGCCAGCTTGGGGCTTGGAAATGCAGTGGTGGACACCGGCCATAGGGTAAATGTATGAGTGTCGGCATTTGACCTTGCATAGGCTCAAGCCTAGCAGAAATGACGGGTGGCGTGAATTGAATAGCTAAAATAAATCAGTATGAACGTACAATCAGAAAGGACAAGGACGAACAAACTCCAAGGAACAATTCAGTATCAATGAAAAGGTTTGGGTTGAAGACACCTGCACAGGTAGGATTATTACTCGAATTGCTGATACCTTTCATTGATGTGGTTGGTGGGTAACCAACTCGAAGATCCAATGACAGATGATTTGTGGGTGTTGCAAGATCATCAACGGGCGAAAGGGGAAGCTCGTTTTCAGTTGGTGTACGACCAGGAATTAATGCACTTAGAGAGGACCCTCTGGCCCGCTGCGGTCCATCTGGTGGTAAAGCAACAGCACTGAGACTATTAGATGGAAAAGAGACAGCGAGTTGTGACGAAGCCCTTGCGATGGGATTACCTGCCGTGGAAGAATTTTGCACTAGCTCGGCCTTTTCTGGGGAGGTAGGTGAATCAACCGTGACCAAGGGAAGGAAGCTTGACCCCCGCAAGGCTGGACCCGGATTGTGCGACATTGCATTGTTGTAAATAGGAAGATTATTTGGTGTCTCAGTATGAGGGCGTGTGCTCGCACTCGTTGCACTAGAATTGCGGGAAAGATTACACTCAAGAGGCTCCTGGCCGTCTAAATGTTCACTTTGACGTGGAACGGCAGTTTCTCCTTCCGATAGCCTCCCGGAAGATTTCTCTTCTTCTTGCAGCCTCCGAGCAAAAACCTCATCCTCATCAATGTATGAGTCGTCGTAGCTGAGATCGATGAATGATGCAGACACAGGGCTAAGTCTTGATTCTCTTTCCGGGAGAGGAATTGACACTGATCGACTCTCCCTAGCACCTTTGAGATATGGCAATCCATCGTCGTCACTATCGTCGCCATCATTTGTTCCTATAACGGTTCTCGGCTGAATCGTGGGTGGGAATGACGGCGCTGCAGAAGTCGAGCCCACAGCCGCAGGAGGGTATATCTCAACTTGATCATCATCAGAGGACATCCTAGAGCATGAAGGAGCATCGAGTGAACAACGTTTTGTCGTCTGATGAGGAGATGTTTTGACGGTCTCAGGAGTGGGTTTAGTCCCTTCATGCACCTGGAAAGCGCCATCTTCATGATCAAGTTCATCTGTTTCCTGTGCCCCTGAAGAAGCATCTTTCGCAGGAGCTTCCAAAGATAATGATGATGTGACAGAAGGACCAGCTTCCAGGTGCACATCAGGAGGAATAGCAGAAAAGTTTGATCCAGTCGCAGATGACACCAGATCGGGAGGGTCAGCGTGAAGTTGGGATTCAAAATCATCGTAGTTTCCATTTGTAGTCAACATAGACGCAGCCAAAGCACGCTCAAGCTCTTCCTCCTCTAACCTCACTAACTCCTGCATCCTTTCTTCTTCCCTCTCAGACTCATCCTTGGATAGTGCCATCGCAACGGCAAGGTCATCTCCCCCATCTTCCTCCTCCCGGAGCTGCTGATTTGCTGATTCTTCGGCGACAGGTGGGTCGGTGGCAACGGCACCGGGTGGTCGTGGGATCTCGTCCGCAGTTGATGTCATAATTCCAGGCCAAGAACTTCCAGGATAAGCACCAGTGGGTATTACCACAGGTCTAGGCTCTGACTTGGATAGTAGCACGGGCTTTGGTGGTACAGGCGGAGAAGTCAGTGATCGACTCAAGGTTGGCTGTAAAAGCGCGTGTCCTCCATTCTGCCTCGTTACTTGGAGTGCGAGAGGTTTGGGCGGTACAGGAACAAAAGGCTCAGGTGTTGGCATCTGCACCTCGCGATGACCATAATATGAAACACTATAGAACTGTTGTTCGTGTGCAGGGTATAGTTGGGAAGGACCAGGTATAGGTTCGTCCGTGGGGTAAAACGAATCATTGTATGTATATTTCTTGTTCTGAGGGAAGTAAGTGTTAGGCATTGGTGTCGTCTGAGGGTTGCGTTGTCCAGAATAGAGCGGCGGAGGGGGGTAGGCAGTCTGGCCCAGATAGGGATTCACCTGCGAAGACATAGTTGAAGGGAATGGGGAAGTTGCTGCTCGATGAGGCAGCCTGTGGTCAATCAAGTGTCTTTCCCTGTTACTTTCACCTTGTAAGGTGGCCCGAGGCACTGCTCACACGGCATTGAGTCAAAGACGAACAAATAATTGCACATTGAGGCGATGGGACCCATAAGACTTTTCGATACATCAACAACCGACAAACTCACCAGGAGACCGGTTGTATGCTTGCACACGGTCAGCCATTGTGAACGATGTGAAGTTACGAGGAAAGTATCAGGACTGCTGGCACGGGGCATGGTATCAGACGCTCGTATCTACCCACGCCCATTGAGTTTTCAGGGTGAGTACCTGGGACCTTACATGATCCTAAGTGAACCGAATGACGAGCCGAATGACGCCCAATTGAGGGAATTTCAGTCGAGAAATTAAAATTCCAAACCAAGTCTTCTGGCAATCCTCAAACTAGACAATTGGACAATTCCGCTGATCACAGATTGAGTGACGATGCTCCTCAGTCTCATTTCATGTTACACATCGTCATCCGTGATATCCAAGTACTGAAGAGGTTCTTGTGCAACTTGCCTTGCCGCCTTCCGAACCCAGTTTGGAGTTAATCCTCTTATCATAAGTCAAACTGACAGTGCTGTTAATCATATATCCGCCTCTGACTCAGCCGTATTAAGAATGGTGATTGCTCGGCCGAGAGTGACCTAGCAGGATGATGAGTATAGGATATGGGATCTAGTACGTTACATATGCAGGGAAGACATGACAATGATGGTGCGATAGTATGCTGAGATAATGTATGGGTTATGTGAAACGAAAAAATGCGGATCAAGTGTATATCAGAGCGACAAAGTTGACGAAAAACAAAAAAAAAAGGAGCAAGAAAGAAATAATCAAATTGAATCATACCGAGAACCTAAAGAAACCAAATCAAATCAAACCAGGATACCACTGAAATGACAATCATGAATGAACGTTGACAGATTGGGCATAAGGAATATTCGCCTGTGGGCGATTGGTAGCGAGAACTTTTGTATTGTTGCTAGACATCGTTGAGGTCTTAAACCCTAATTGTCGCATGGCAGCTGATGATACAGCGTAAATCACAAAACTTTATGGAATACTCGGAAACAACTGACCTAGCAAATCCACCTTCTGCACAGGCTTCGCTAACGAAGCGGCAAAGACATTACTTAGCTCATTCGGGTCCGTGCTGCTATAGGCGCTGACAGCAATGATAGGCGTGTTCGTGTTCTTGCTGTTCGTACTTCGAATATATCTCGCAGCACCTTCACCGTCGACTGTGACACGTAGCCAATCATTAATTCCACATCATTAAATGAACAATGCAAATTACTCACGAACTGGCATATGTAAATCCATGAGGATACAGTCAAATTCTAATGAAAAAGGTCAGCACGGCCCAACGCAGAAAACAAGCCCCGACTAACTGATATCGCCCATAGCAACACTGATCGCCTCGGATCCATCGTGAACAACAACACATCGGCATCCCAGACGTATCAACAAGGTCTCTATGATCTTAGCCGTGATAGGATTGTCCTCCGCCAGCAAACAAGTCACTGCACGATCCGTTGGGTCAGGGGCCTTCCTCAGATCTACCGAGTGCACAGATGAAGGCGGAGTGTAATATTCTTGTTGACTACCAAATCCAACGGAAGAATTCCATGTTTCAGAACCTGACCCATCTCCAATACTCGATACAGAAGCAGTACGAAGGCGGCTCGGCATAGAATTTCGTCGATCCTCCATATAATTTTGTTTAAATCGCTCAAGTGCTCCAAACTCAGAGGTTTTGCGGACATGCGTCCCATTTCCAGGTGTTGGCGGAGGCAAGCTCGTCCTCGAGGGCGAGGAGGCGATAGACGAAATCGAAGTTGCAGGTGAAGGGGGATTCGTCAACTGATTCTTCGAATCCAACGAGGTGACAACACTAGGAGGTTTCTTGATCTTCGCAGACAAGCTCTTCCTCCGGTTATGCGTCGGTTCAGACAATGCATGGGTAAGCGGCGCCATCTGATCCGTCTTCAACTTTCGGATAACATCATCATTCGCCTGCTTCAGAATCGGCAGATTCTTGAAACTGAACGAACCAAAATCATCACTACCCGAACCCGATGTCGATTCTTTATTCGCTATGGGCACGGACATGGAAGGTGGTGGCATTGACGAACTAATGACAGGACTTCCCCGCGATGATCGAGTGGCAGCAAGGGAGATAGGATCATCATCCTGAAACAACTGCGGAATAGCTCCTCTAGGATCGAAATAATCTGTTGATTCGGGATCTGTGACCTGGGGAATGAACGCAGCTTCTGTCGTTGTGACCTTTTCCCAACCAATTCCAGCAAAGAAAGGATGAGCCTTGACTTCTTCAGCACCATTAGACCCTAATCGTTCTCCAGGATCCAAAGTGAGCAGGCCCCTAATGAAATCACGCGCCTCTTCAGAGAACTCTACCCAGTCCTCATGCCATTCTATTTGACCCGATAGAATATTTTCGAACACCCTTTCAGGTGACTCGGCATGGAACGGAGGTATCCCGTAAAGGAATTCGTATGTAATGATCCCAAGTGCCCACTATAATCATGGCATAGGTCAACCAATCACACGAAGCAAAAACAGCTCCACATACCCAATCAACCCCTTCATCATCACCCCGAAGACCGAGTATTGTCTCAGGAGCAAGATAGTCCGGGGTCCCTACAAACTTTTGTTCGCCCGTCGAAGCAACTCCGCCACCCGAAGTTGTAGAATGGGATCGCAAGTCTGTTGTGAGTTCTGTGGCGAAGGACTGCAGAGGACTATCGCTGATTTTGTTACGGACAGTATGTAGTCCAGACATGGGCTCTGAACTACCCGACTCGCTGACATCATCTGTGATGGGCAAATAGGGCGAATGTCCTGGTCGTGAGGAGGTGGAGGTCGTTCGTTGGTTGAAATACGAACCTCCAGGATTAGTTGAAAGATCATGGGTGTAAACCAATGGGGAAGATAGATATGACGAATCCATGGATGGTGGTCTTGATCGTGAATTGTATCTCGTAAGGGACCTTCCAAGCCCAGCTTGATTATGTTGACGCCCAAGAAGACCAATCCTACTCAGACCAAAATCAGTGAGCTTCAGATGGCCGTGTTGGTCAATGAGAAGATTATCAGGTTTGAGATCGCTGCCAAAGTACGCAAGTCAGCAAGAGCATATACGCAAGCATCAGATCATACCGATGAATAATGCCTCTTTGATGTAGATACTCCAATCCAAGCACAACCTCTGCTATGTAATTCTTTGTCCATTCCTCTGGCAAGCATCCCAGACTCTTGATCAACGCAGCACAATCCCCTCCATTGAGATACTCCATTACCAGATACAAATTATCCTTACTCTGGAACGTGAAGTACAACTTGGCAACGAACGGCGATTCCGCTTGCTTCATGAGAATCATCCTCTCTGCTTTCACGTTCGTAATCTGATTCTTGGCAATCATGTCCGCCTTCTTCAATACCTTGATCGCAAAATAATCTCCTGTAGCCTTCTTCTTCGCCAAAAACACCGACCCAAAAGCGCCCTTGCTGATGGGTTTTATTATGTCAAAATCGTTAATAGAAGTAGTTGTCCGTGTTATAGGTGCAGTAGGTTGTCGGGGAGAAATAGGGCCAATATTCGGACTCAGAAGGGGGTTAACAATTGAGTGACGTCGATGACTTCGCTTTTTCGAAGGTTCACGAGTAAGCCCACTAGTGCCTTCCCGCGCTGCAACTCGGGGTGACGCTGGCGGTGTGACGACAAACCTAGGCTCCAGAAGATTTGAAGCAGACTTACGGGTCTTTATCGTCAATGGACTAGTCAAAGATGGCTGAGAGGAGATAGCAGGTGTAGAGGGATTGACGACCGATGATTCATCCAAAAGCATAGGAGGCATAGTGTCTTCCATTGTATTTGAAGCCACGATCGGAGCTGCTAGTGCCAATGGAGAAGAAACAGACGAAGGGGTAGAAGATCTCGTATTCTGGATTTGTCGAGGGACGTAAGAATTGATGGGATTGGTGGGTATAGGTATGCTCATTGGACGGGTCTCAGATGAAGAAACGGATGGTATCGAAGATGCAGAAGGCGGAATCACAGAATGAGGGGATGGAGTATGCGGTAAACAAGGAAGTGTAGGCGAAACTGTACGAACAGTTAAAGAAGACGCCATAGGCGTTGGGTCAGATGATTCACCAGCACATGCGTATTCAGAGGCTGTACTGGAATAATCGTCGACGTTTTCTTCAACTTGGAATTGTTTACTGTCGTGGATCTCGGTCCCACCAAGTTCTAACAAATCATGTTGCTTCTCTCCTTCCTCACTACCACTTTCGCTACCGCTTCCACTCCCGCTGTTGCCTTCACCCGAGTTCGCTAGGAAGATTTCTATCTTGTCTTGCCACTCCACCCAGATCTTTTCAGAATATCGAATCGTATTTTGCATACGCACGACGGTATCAATCTTCTGTCTCATTACACGCTCGGCATCCTGCACCAGTTGTGTCAACGCTGCATCTTCCACAGTGGGCTTTGACCATGTGCGTATTTGAGTAATCTTGCGCTCAGAGCTCGGCGATAGGAACCGCTGCCTTTCAACTGGTTCATTGACTTCTTGTTCCTTGAATGCAGGCATCGACACCTCCACAGCCACTAGTAAAATATCATCCAATTGCTCCAACAGCCTTTTTTGCATCTTCTTCACACCAAACTTCTGCATTCTACTCGCACGAAAAAGTTGTAGGGGAGAGGAAACGATAGGATTAGAAGGAGGTCTGTATATGGGCATCCCACGGTATTCAGCGACATTGTTGATCGAAGTTCGATCTAGTGCAATCGTAATATCACGAATGGTATTACGAAGCTCGCTAATGGACTCGTTGCACTCCATTATCTCAGCTTCTAGTCTATGTGTCTCAACACATGTTTCACTATGCTTCTCGAAATACCACTGAGGAATTTTGCACTCGCATATGCGACATAAAATGGGCTCGGTTTGGATAGGCTGACTGAATGGAAGCGGTGTCGATGGGGACTCCATTGTACTATAATCAAAGGAAGCTTGGATAGAGGATGCTGGTTCCGGAGCAAGATCACCAGGTTCTATCGCTATTGCACATCGTTCCTTCTCGTAGCGGGGTGGCGCTATGGGCCTTACGACCCACATAGTATGAGAAGGTTGGCCATCCATGCGATCAATCATCAGCATGCCCTTACCCTCCATCGTCTGATAAAGTTTCCCAAGAGAAAGATCACGTTCCATGGTAGGTGTGATCTGAAGTTGAAACCGGACTTCGACCGTATGAGAATCATCCTCTTGCAGACGGTAAGTTGCTTCTTTAAACACGCCGATATCGTTCTGTGAAAGCAGATCCGATATTCGAGTACCTGACAGCTCATCAGGCTCAGTGCTATATTTTGATGACAATAAGCAGCGACTCATGAATTAAAAACTATGTATGAATCTTACCCAACGACTCCTCTCCAGGCATGATTGACCCAAAGGAAATGTTCTCCATCCAGACTGAGTTCCATAACAATGTTTTGACTCTGCGCCGTTTCAACCTGTAGGCGCAAGCGTTCAGTAGCAAGTACTCGGGCAGAGTCGGTTGGTTCTTGCGTCGCCTTCTCTGACTTTGTCTGAGCAGGCTCACAAGATACCAATGGAATTGGCGTCGGAGCTGGTGTTTTGGGACGAGCTTCTCGGGAACGTTTCGTTTGACTGGCTGAACGCATGGAATGTCTAGCTTGATCGTCGTCGTTAAGACGAAAATTGTCGAATTCGGCATCATCATCACTGGGAGACTTTGTGACAAACAAAAGAGGCTCGTCCTCGGTGTCATTGTCATCGAAGTTCCAGAATTGCTTCTCGGCCTCCCACCACTCAACGACACGACTAAGACTAGCGACGGCGAGGAGGACCTGGACGTACCAGTTCCTACCGTTCCAACCAGGATTGTCTTCCCAAGCTTTGCCAATATTTTGAACACGCTGGACCAAAGATTCGCATATTTTTGGCTGAGCAGTAAGCTGCGCAACCGTCATATCAATGATATCCGTGGCAACACCTATGAGACCGTAGAGAGCGGACATTGTTGGGTCGACTGGATCATCGATGAGGATGCGTGAGGAGCGCCTGGTGATGGCAGCTTGGTTATAATCACTGAAACTTGCATGACCGGAGAAGGGGGGCAGAGGAGACCGTGAACGCGAAGTTGAGCGGGAACTTTGGCCAGAAAGAGTGGGCTTTGCAGCCATGTGGACACTGCGGGATAGGCGACGAGAAGAAGGGGCACCAGAGGTCCAGGAAGTGGGTGGGGCAATGCCAGATGCATTTGTGAGCTTACGAGTGAGAGTGTGTTCGGGTAGCATTGAGGTGGAAGATGTAGGGCTAGTAGATCCAAGGACACCTAGAGAAAGAGAGGGAGTAAGAGGTTTGTCCCAGGAAATAGTATTATGTCTACGAAATGAGGCGGGGCCAAGAAGACCACATGTTGGCTGGGAACCAGGAGAAGAGCGAGAATGAGTGAGGGGGGAGATGTTTCTTGGATTGTCGATGTCTTGAAGAGTACGGGGACGAGAGTGGCGGGGGAGATCGAGCTCACCCTCTCCAGCGCCATCTGAGCTGTATTCGTTATCCGAGGGGAGGGCACTGGAAACTTCTGGGGCAAAACAAGGACAGGTGCCGCCGACAGAGTCAAGATCACCTAGCTGAGAGTCAGTATCGCCATCCTGGGCTCTCAGTCGGTCACGGTCTATGTCAATATCTGCGTCACGAAGACGGGCCTCAAAGTAGATGGTGATAGAATTTGTGACGCGGTGAAGCTCCCTGTCGCACTCTGCCTTTGCAGCCTTGAGACGACGAGTAACATGGCGCCTGACGAAGGGCATGGAGACTGTTGCAGGAGCATAGGAAGTCAGAGCAGAGTCAGGGGAGAAGACAAGGGGCGAGTTAAGCTGTCTGCGAGGGACTTGGGGGTCAGACATCCAAACTAGAGACACGACATGGAGCAGGAGACTACCCGTTTATAATTAAATATAAATTAGTCGTTTTCTCCCACGCCTAGTTTTCGGCTTTTCCCACGCACAGCTTTCCTTGTGACGACCATGCTTGCCTGCCTGCGCAAAGTTCTCCGCCCGCCTCACGTGCGCTGCTCCTCCTCCTTTGTCCCCCCTGCCGTTCCCCTTCCTGCCGTTCCCCCTGCCATCTCTGCCGCCAGCAGTGCAAAGACCATCTCCATCATCGGCGACATCGTCCAGAACGCTGGGAACCCCGACCTCGGTTCGTCTCTCTCCTAGTCTCTTATTCCTCCAGCCTCATTTGTTAACAAGCCCTCGGTCGACACTGGCGAACCTTCTTCTCAGGAGAGGTGCGCATCTCTTCCTCCTCCCTGCTTTGTTATTTCTGACTGCCGATACAGATCGTCACTCCCAACAACCTCCTCAAGGACAAATGTGTCGTCTCCCATAGCCTCCGCTTCCCCAAGGCTCCCCCTCCCGCCTCGGTTGCACGCTACAACGACGTTTTCCGCCAGCTTGATCTCGACCCCGTAGACTTCGCCCTTGCACCAAACATCTTGTCCGCCTTTACCTCGGAAATGGGTAAAATCTACGCCCGCAACGTCACTGGCCTCACTGCCCACAGTCAACGTCGACTCGGCAAGGCCATTCGGCGCTCCAGGGCAATTGGCATTCTTCCTCAGCTTAGTAGACCTTCCAAACTATGGGTTCCTAATTTCTATAGGCGTCGCAAAATACCCATGTAATCGTTTACAAATAAACTCAGTCGAGCAATGGCGTAAGGCTTGGCTCCATCAATCAACGCCGCAGCACTTTACTAGCCCAAAAGTCCTCTCATCGAATAATGATCTTCATTATTCATTCCCGGTTCAGGCTGGTCGACTTTTACACGTATCCGACCATTCCGTATTCAGACCAGAGCTCGTCATCCGTGCCTCATCCATTGGCCAGATTCTAACAGATACGTCCTCGGGTCTTGCCGCTGCCATTTATCTCCATGTGTGAGAGCATTAAACATACTATCACCGATCGTTATACATATATACCTCCCTTGGGGTGAATTATGTCTTACCATGATAATCCGTCGAGCTAGAACCACCATTCGAACTCGTTACGTCCCGAGACAGGAGGTCAAGCGGGGTACAAGAACGAATTTACCTCCATAGGACAAACCGTTCTGACCGATCTGATTAGGACAGTGTGACTCTTCAATCCGGTCTTCATCACACATAACTGACATTTCACACCAGCTCAAATGGCATGTAGAGATAATCCGATGATCTGGCTCAACTTTAACAGTACCACTCCCAAGTTCCGCTGAAGCTCCATTCCAACATCTTCGATCTCCATCCTTACAGAAAAGTCACACAGATCCTAACGTTCATCGTGACTAAAGCGCCACCAGATGAGAAATGAAAGTCAGTCAGCGTGTTGTCATACCAAAGACGGTCGCCCAAATCAAGTCCGCGCTTGCCTTGAATGAGACGATGGTGCTAGTCTAGATGATTACCTGGAGTACTGGTAGTAAAGCGGAGCAGGGTCATGATTTATGACTAGGCATCGCCAGATTGAGTACGTCTATAGTTGAGAAACTTACGAGTAATACACATGACGGCATCAGTTCCACGAGTACTATTTACTCAAAGGGAAGGAATCAATCGCATGCTGGCGATGGGACTTCCCCCCAGCCATCTCCGAGAATCATGTTACCATACCGCCTGTACCTTTGAGCCTAAATCTCAGAAGACCTTCAATCATCTGACACATGCTTTAACCTATCTGTTCCTCACTCTTCCCCGCTTTCACCAACATCTACCCCTGCCAAAGCTTTCTCCAAGTTTTGATTCAATTCCATCCTACAGAAAGAAATCATTGAATGAGAGACTGATGCTCTAACTCTAGCTTTGGGGGTCTCTTAAGTGCCTCCCGGGAGATTGCAACAGTCTACTACTGGCTTGACCATCTTAACCCACAAAGAATGCAGAAGCACGCCCATATACTCTGTGAGACAGATCATTCTTTTTTGCTTCAAACTCAGACACATTCTCCAAGTCACACACATTACTATTGCCTTTCTTTCATCAGTTTCAACTTCTTACATGTCAGAATGACCAGCTGTCATCCTACCCCAACTAAATTGTCTCCACCAGACGAAGAGAACATCTTGGCACGTTACCATATCCTGGACACCTCCAGTACTGATGGAGAAAGAATCCAGAAGATTTTCAGCACCAAACCCATCATCTCAGAATCCGGGAGCTATCTTCTTATAGATTTTGTTCTTGTGTCCTTCTCAGGGTGCTGATGGTGAGAACAGCGGTTTCTGACATGATGCAGTTATATTGCAAGAGGGAATCATCTACCTCATGTCCTGAGACCCCTATCCCAGCGCTCAAGATCAGGACAACTATGATCAGGACAACTATAGTTCGGCTAACAACATCGTCCCCAAGTTCTGTACGACTTGATCGCCCATGGCTTTTTCCACCACTTCTTCAAGATGGCGTTTTGGATCCTGTTTTCCCACATGCCGCGTCTTGAGTTGTTCTGCAGTCAATGTTGATTCTTCTTGTACAGATTTATTGTAGGCTTCTGATAACGTTAACATCGACTGGAGACACCGGCCATATTGATCAATTCAAGGATTTGATATGACAAGTTGAAACATGCCTTGATAGCATCCTCATTCGATTCTTTATGAAGACGGAAATCTCGCAGTTTAAGACCCTCAGTCCAATTGCGTTTGTGTAGGTTCATCAGCATTGACTGCTCAAGGTCCGTTTTACGATAATTGACCGCAATTGAGTAATAGTGCCGATTAAGCCCGTGAATGAGTGCTTGTATTGAGGGTTTGTTGATGTGTCCGATATTCGAGGTTGTTTGTCTGGGCTCGCGACCGGAAATGACGGTGTGAGGGCTAATAAGGCGGAACGCATCGATTACGACTTTTCCTTTGACAGATTGGATAGGGTCGATGACGACTGCCACAGACCGCGTGTTTAACGATTCGAATGACTAAGACGATGGTTAAGTACGTTTGTCTACGCTTGCTCGCATGTGCGAACATGACAGCAATCCCGTACCTGTTGCGTGTTGATATCCACACTTGACAGCCAACATCCAAACCCAGGATGTGAGTGGTACCAGCCCACAACCATTTCTGGCCTATACAAAAAAAGGAAATCAATTCAAAAATGGGTATTTGGGTTTGAAAGCAGGAAATGTGAATGGACAAAGTCAATGTCTGGTGAAAATTGAAGTGCTTACCTTCCAGTCTGCTTGAGCATATCGACCATCTTGGCTTGGAAAACGTGATCTACAGATTCAACCGTAACCGTTGTTCCTGACTGCGGCATGGCAAATACGTCTATCACTTGGACAGTGTATTCATCTACGAATTCGCCTAGCATGAGACCCATGACTTCCATTGGCACTCCCGCACGCCCGTGTTTCAACATCTGTGATGAAGTGAATAAATCAGCGGACAGTTTAATTATATATTGCCTTGATACCTTGAGAAGGGCTAGAGAAGAGATATGAATGACTTCGCCACTTTCATAGATTCAGCAAAGGACCTTGGAATTTGTGTGGCCAAATACAACATACTTATCCGGTATACCCTGAGACTCTCGACCTGCAGCGGCTCTGCCTGAGAGTAATAGTCCAAGGTCTGCATCCATCCTTTGCGCGTTTGTAGGGAAAATAAATGGAAGCCTAATTACCTGACCCTAGAGATGACGCGTCCGTGATCACATCAATTGTTGACGTATTATTTATATATATTTAACTAGACCCTCTGTCACAAGCAGATCTGTGAAACAGTTCCGAGTGATGGACAGGATAAAATCATTCTTATGAGTGGTTCCGGGACTTTGAGGCTTTGCCAGCCTTTGCTCCATTCAACCGGCTATGACATCCAGTGAACTTTCAGATGCCCTCAATCCCTACGCTGGTCATCCAAGGTCACAACCACCTCCAAACTATCCAGGTCCTTTTCATCAGAATGTTATTGGCGTTCAGAATTACGTGCCTCATCGAAGTGAGCTTGAGCTCGCAATCCCAGAGGTTCAACCTCTCACCGTGGAAACACCGTGTGTCGTCTTCACATCATTTATGCCTGTATACTTACCATGTGTTAGACAGATGCAGATGATACCTCAACCCACGAGGGGGCTGCCTGTACCAACTGGGTGTCTCATTCAAGCTCTGAATGCGACCCGAGAAGCCCATGAGCGCGAAAATCAGAGGCGTCGGGCTTGGGAGCAAGAACAGGAACTTAGCTATCGTCAAAGGCAGATCGAAATGGAACAGCAGATGAGCGAAATGAGACGGCAGATCGCCACGCTGCAAACTGCCCTCTCTCAGACAAATGGTTCCCTGGCAGGTCATTTTGGCAGTCCTGCCCTTCCCCTCAATGCCATTGGAACATCTCCAGCTTGTTCACCGAATATGAATACGTCCCATCTTGCCACAGGCTTGTTTACTCCACAGTACACCATGTCGCCCGCAGTCCCCCCATCTCAACCCCACCAACCCAACCAGCCTGTCTCGCCTGTATCTCCGGTGCCGCAGAATATTCCTGCTTATGGTACCGCTCATTTTGCTCAGGGCCCCTCCGCAGCATCTCATCCGTCCACGACCCAACGTTTTTATGATTGTAACGTAGGCCACGAGTATCAACCCCATCGGGAAACAGTGCAGATGCAACACTCTCCTTCTTTGCAACATCTCCCTACACAACAATATCAGGGTGCTCAGAATAGGCCGGCCCCTCTTCACTCTAATAACCAACTACAGTTGCAACCGCAACCACTTGCAGCTATTCTCGCAAATTCTTTGCCCCTGCCTCGGTTCAGTACTCCTTCACCATCACCCAACGTCAATTCTACCGAAATCTCATTATCACCACAGTCTCCTCGTTCACCATATCTATCTCATGCCACGTCCTCGAGGGGTGGCAGGAAGCGCTCAAAGGCTGATTTGTCAACTACTAGTTCTGACACTGATTCCAGCAGTTCTGAGCCCAATCCCAAATATCGAATACGTCGGACTAACCATCACGACAGGCGATGCCTGACTATCCACGTTAGTCTTGATTCCCATTATTCTTTGTATGCTCTCTCTGATTTGTGGCTGCTAGCACGCTATGCGGGCGCATTTTCTTCGATTGATGCAGCTAGAACCGGGCCAAGAGTTGCCTGACACTCACATAGAGGGAGCTGTCTTCGGGCCTAACGATCCCGTTCGGTTTGTATGGGATAAAACCACGAAGCAGTCCGTCCACAACAGTCGCATGAAGACTCGCATTATGAACGATATCAGAGAAAATAGCAAATCGTACAAGCACGTTCCACGGAAGGATTTTAACAAGAAGATTCTAGAAGCGACTTTTGAGCAGTGCTTTGTCACGTTTAGGCAGAAATTCCGAGCTCAGAGGGATGCATTGACTGCCCAGAATTTGAAGAAACGAGAGGATGCCAAGGCACGGAGAGCACGGCATGTTTCTAGAAGAAAAATTGTGAGGCCACATCAGAAGATGTCTATTGAGGGTTGGAGTACTGATATATTCCATTTCCGCAGAAACTAGCTAATCGTGCCGATGCAAGGGAGAAGATTGAAGCATTACACCATGTGACGTTTGACGGTGCTCTACAAATTGAATGCATGTCCTCAGAGGAGTCCGATTATGAGACAGATGCTATCGGAAAACAGGTTTCTGTCCTTCGCACACGAGGTCACGCCTGGCGGAGTCAAAGGCTTATTCGGTTCTATGGTATCCTGGATGAGAGCATGCCCAATAAAATCAAACGGGGAGCCGGGAAGAAGGAGCGCACCTGTGGTCCTGTCAAAGAGGGACTCGCTCTCCCACCGAAGCGAGTCGCCAGCTGGATGATCAGCAAACGATGGATGAAGGCAGCCCAGAGCGAGCATTCTGACCTTCCCAGTATCATGGGAAAGTTGATAGAAGAACCAGCTGACTTTGAATGGTGTCAGCTTGGCATTCTGGGAGAGGACAGTGAAGCAGAATCTGAAGCAGGACCTTCATCCCTTTTGCCTCCGCCTCAGAACCCGCAGCAACATTCTGTTATACAGCATCCGCATCCACATCACCATCCTCCGACTGGTTTCCATATGCCCCAGGACATGAGCTTGAATTATAACTCTCAAGCTGATTTACAGATATCCCGACACTATAGTACAGACATCTCCTTAGGTTACGCGTTATCGTCCTGATGTGTACATACGTAGTTGGATCAATTTGAGCTTTTGTCGGCCCGGGCTCTCGCGCCAAACACAGTAACTCATTTGTGTAATACCACCCCCTGAGATAACCTGCTCATTTCAATCCTCTTTATTCGGTCATGCCAACAGAGACTTTAGGTGAGCAGTCATCATTTTCCTTCGAATAGATAGTAGAACTACTTCCAGCAAACTTCTGTGGGTCACCTGAACAATCCTCTCTTCAAGTTCACCTATAAAGGGTATTGTTAAAGATACAACGCGGGCAAGAGAATACGTTGAGCTTCATGACCAAATTGAAGTATGTTGCTCCTGACCGTCAAAAATTAATCGACTTCTAAGAACGCACGTAGACGAGTATCGGGCTCCTAGACTCACTAGACTCATTCCTCTCGACGTTTCAGAAAGACCTCACAGCCGTTGCTGGTCAAATATCGGAATTACAGGACCGAAGTCAGGACATCGATAACAAACTGAAGAGTCGACGGGTGCGTTCTTACCTTCTCTGGCGCTATGTTCTGACTCAATGATACGCCTTCTCACATAGCGGATTGAACGACCTCTTTCGAGTCTGATTTCTGAAATTACGATTCATCCTGCACTCATGGTATTGATACTGGATACAAATGTCGGAGAGCCTTGGATCGACGCTGTGCAAGATTTTGAAAGGAGATTAATGCTGTCGAAAACTCGCTCAAGAGTGAAGGCTGCCAGAGACCTGGGTGGAGTTTTGGAGGGATTGAGGATTGTGGTATATTGTTGTCCCCATGGTGTCTAGATGCGAAACCAATTAAAGAGGATTTTCCAGGCTGCGACCAAGCTCAGAACATTCTTTCTGGCCTTATTCCAACCTATTCGAGCGAGCGTCACGACTAATTTGCAAGTCTTGCAGACGTCAGTGTTGCTCAAGTATAGCCCACTATATGCTTTTCTATATCGACAAGCCAGCGATGTTGCACTCGAAGTGCAACGGTCGTATATCGGAGCAGCACGACTTTATTACGAGACAGGTTTTCGTCGATACTCTCGTAGTCTCGGTTACGTCAAGGTGAGCTTCTATTCATGAGGACGTTTGGGGCTCGTCGCTAATTGTTCAATAGTCCCGAATGGCTGAGAAGGTTCAGAACATCGTGACGAGCAATAATGAATGTGATACCCAGCTGAACCTCGATCGTCTTGCACATTCCAAGATTGACGGACCGGCTGTAACACTAGCATATATGGCCGATGACAAATCCTATGCGAGTTCAAATCAATGACACCAACATTCTAATATCTGACTATTAACATAGAAGCAACCAGTAGAGGCTACGTATAGATCTTTGATACTTGTCTTGATGGACAACACAACCGCAGAATACACCTTTCTATCAGCTTTCTTCAAGCTGGCACCGTCAATCATCGTCGACGAGTCCAAGTTATCTCTTACACCCAGAGAATTACTTTCGCCAGAAGGAGTACTTCTGGAACTGAATTCATCTACCTCAGACTGCGGTAGACAGCGAAGTGGTTCTATGACATTCAGCGATCTCGCTATGATCCCGAATTCGAAGGAGGAACAGGCGACTTATGATTCCTTATGGAGACAGATTTTTGACCCCGTGCTTGATTATTGCAGGGTGAATCTTCTATTCGCGTCTATTAGTCTTCCATCTCATTTCTATGGTTCAACAGACATTCGTACGATCGGTCTTAGAACCTAAGCCACCTGTCATATCATTACTGACGATGATTCGATTATCCGAGAATGTCGTTACTGAAATTCAAAAACGACGCTGCCCACCAGGCGAGCATTTCATTTTTAGCATACTGATCCAAATGTGGCCTGTATTCCGGGAATCTATGTCCGAGAACACCGAAGTTTTGAAGAAATTAGCAGAAGGGACGACCAGAGGATACTTCAGTCGTGCCACGGTCACGACTGATGCAATGTTGACCGCTGTGATTATGGATACAAAGAAACACAAAATACGAGCTTACGCTTCTGATAGATGTGTCAGAAATATGTTGTGCTTTTCAATGCCTTTGTGTACTTGACCGTCAGCGATGAGGAGACAATGATTTTTGACAAGTACGTCAACTAACACTTTGACCTTGGTGATACTGACGATGGCTTAGCCTCCTTAAAATACGGAACGAGCTGACGAACCTGATAATCCGACATACTATAAGGATTCCAGATCTCCTTAGCAAAGCTACCACAATGTCAATCATCATTGAAGGTGTTTTACAGGGTTTTGACGTGTGTTCGATGAAGTTTTTGTTGCTCTCTGTGTCTAACTTGCACAATCTAGAAAACTGTACACCACACGGCTCATCCAAAATATCAGCAGGAGGTCGCATTCTGGGCGAATCTAGCGGAAGAGGCGCGGCGAAAAATCACATTGGCGGGGCAGGCGAGAAGGGGATAGGTATATCTTTGCAGAAACAGGAAGAAGTGACTTTATAAAGAATCTCAAACTGCTGTGAATTCATATCATAATCCTTTCTTTTAATTTGACCTTAACAAAAATTTGACTAATAAAAGTATGCTTGTCTAATAAAACTTTCTTCATTTTCTACTAATGAGCTCAGTAATAATTGAATACCGAGAGTTGAAGTTCCCATAAATGTCCGCCAAAATTGGGTGAAACATGCAATTCAAAACATAGAGTTCATAAAGTTGCTTGATTATACCCCTTGCCTCGATTTTTAGCCTGATGCCCGTACATCTAAATTCTGCATATAGCACCACATCAGGCTGAAGTTTTGTGCTGGTGACATATACCTTGCCGTACGCTCATTAAGTAGTGACCATGTTCGACGAGTTGGTAAAACGTTCCCTGGCCATCACACAAGCAGTTGACAGGCAATTGGTTTCATAGTTATTGTTTTCAGTTCGTTTTCAGTTTTCTCATCTTTGGGATTGAGCTATTCTCCATAACTCCTTAGGTAAATTCGGTCAAACCTAGAACCATTTACAGTACTATCCTAGACGGCCGCTGAACCCTGATGTTCTTACTTTAGCGCCGAACTTCCTTGATGATAGGACAATGCAATGAGCTGACTTCTGTGGTGCTCGGCTGCAAGTCTACACTGCGTCTCAGATATGTCCTACAACGCATTAGTCCAAGAAAAAGTATCATACATTTCAGCTTATTGACAGTTTCTAAAAATGGTACATGTCACGCAGCGAATCCTGTCGCGGCGACTCTCACTTGTTCTTGCTCTCTACGTCGACCAAGGGCTGTCCCGCTGACTACAATGGCAACGCCCATCACCCTAATTCCGTCACTTACGATGGAGGAGGAAGGTAACACATGCCTTCTAGTTCCAAATCTCCACTAAATACGGGCTGATAGATGATATTCAACTGGTACTATAGATAACATCGTTCTTGCACGCATTACAAACGATGAACGACCTCTGAAACGCGTCATTAAAAAATTCCACAATCTCATCAATGCCAGTACCGCCTCGACTAAGCTGGACGACACAGCCCAGATAAGGTCAATCAACGATACTAAGGAGGCCTTTCTGATTGAACTTGCTTCACTGCAATTGCTATTGAAGAAGAGTGTGATGACATGTGAAGCTGAGACTAGACAAGTCGAAGAGTATCAGAAGGAGAGGCAGAATATTGGTATTACTACAATTAATCACTCCAATGGCTGTGGCAGCTCATACGTGATCAATCAGAACAGGAACACGAGTCATTAGGGAACCAAATCAAAGAACTGAAAGTAGCATTAGAACAGGCACAAATACTTCGCCGACGAAAGATGGAGTATGACGTTGTGGCGGAGAAGATCTATACTTTACCTTCCAGGGAGGAGCTCGAGCAGTTGAGTCCAAAAGGTGACACGTCCATTATCGTGCTTACGTCGGTGTTAGAGAAATAGCATCTCTCGAGAATGACATGACTGCCATCCGTTCCGAGAACGAAACTCAAGAGAAGGCAATTCAAGGCCATAAGAGCGCCCTTGACCTCATTGTTCATGAGCTCGTATCCATACGACACTTCGGAAGAGACAAAGACTTTGATTCTGGAACTCCTTCTCTTCGAACATCACCTGTTCCAGAAGTAGCAGGAGGACAATCAATAGAAACCATCATAGAAATCTCAACGCGGGATAATTCAGTCATGCCGACACCATCTACTAGGGAGGACGCTGAAGAAGATAAATTTTTGAATGGATCCGAGTCACAAAAAATAACTGATCCCGATCTCGATGATGACATCGAGATGGGAGAATTGGAGGAGGATCCCAAGGAAAAAGAGGCGGCAGTGAAGAAGAAACTACTTGTAGAGGAATTGGAGGAGGGTGAAACCTTTGACGGGAGCAGTGAACTCTCCGAACCCCCTGATGATAGTGAAGTAGAACTTTGAATTTGCATTTCTTACCTGAGTCAAAACTATCTGCTAGGTACTACATCAAAACTCATAAGGTCTCGAGCACAGATTACTTCGTACCCATACTTCTCTGTTGCTAGATTGCTAATAGCTTCCATTATTTTTTTGGAATCATCTGATTCATCACCTGCATATCGCGCAGAGAAATGATTCAATATGAGCTTCTTGGCGCGTATTCGTTTCGCAAAGGCACCAGCCATCTGCGGTGTTGAATGTCCCCTTGATCTAGCTCGTTCCTCTACTGAGTCATATGTATCCGTGGGTTTGGTGTTGGGATCTATTCCAGGGAGATGTGCATTTGTTGCTTCATGGATCAAAATATCTGCATCCCTTGCGAGGGTTGCGATCGATGAAGGATCGTATGTATCACCTAGAATTACAAGTTTACGACCTTGCCTTCGTGGAGGCCCGTGTAGCACTGTCCCGTCGGACAGTTCGATGGAAAGACCTTGTTGAAGTTGTCGCATAACCGATATTGGAGTATTGGTCCTCTTGAGGTGCGGGACATATCTTGAAGGATCGATTTTTCCTGGCACTGGTGACTCGTTTATGACATAACCAATACAAGGAACTGAGTGGCAAATGGGCGCTGCAGACACAGAGATCAAAGCATCTGAATAGATGCTTTCCCATATCCCGTTCACCTGAGAGATGTTTTGGCCTTCTAGCTCATACAAAGATCGGGAGAGCGCAGTTCCATCGCCGTATTGAGGATCTGTCGGAGAACGGAGCTCATGGACAACATAGGTGCCATCCAAGTTTGAGTGAGTGAAGGACAGCGCATTACGGATGTATGCTCGGGTCCCCAAGGGTCCATAGATCTCAAGTGGCTATCTGTCAATAGTATCAAAAACGTGATTGTCGTGGAAAATTAAACTTACTGGTAGGCAAGTCGACTTCGTTTGCATGCGGGAATCTTCGGTCCCCTCCGCAGTACCCCCAGATCCGTTCATACAACTGGCCAAAAGAGGGCATATACCGAATATATGGTCGCCTAAAAACGATTGCTGTGAGCAAACCGAAAGGCATAGGACGTGCACATACTCCTTTTCATACACCAGAGGTAGTGAAGAGACAATTGTGCTGGAGATCAAGATACTTACCGTGTGTGTGTGTGATAAATATTTTATTTATCCTGCTTCTCTTTACCGTTCTCGATTTTGAAATCTGGTGCTGAGTAGCCTCGCCGCAGTCGAAAAGCCAAACATCGGCCCCAAGTCGCAACGCCAGTGAAGAATGATTCCTAGTCGCAGATGGCTGCGCGGACGCGGTCCCGAGAAACGTAACGTTGAAAATACCGATAGTATCTGCTGTAGTCCTTCCTCTAGATTCTTCAACAGCCATCTCCATTTCAGGTAATCTGTGGTTTGAATGACAGTTGTAAGGGATTAATCGTTTTGGGTTGACGAGGTCTCGTTCATGAACAGGGATGTTCAGGTATTCTGAGAAACGATATACGGATGCTGACGTTGAGCGGTAGGCACACTTGAGGAAGGTCCACATGCTACTGAAACTTTGTTTGGCCGCGATCAAAATTCATGAGCAATAAATCCTTAGAATCAGATATGTTCCTTGACGCTGTGCAACAATGTATCAGCGAAATATTAAGTAGTATATAGTATTTAAAAAAGGGATACAGGAAAAAACTATGGATTAATCATGAACGAAGAGAGTTCTACTAGAGCTAATATATGAGGGATAATATAATACTCTAGATGAAGAATAAGGATAGAGAACATTGCAGGTGAAACGGGAACTAGGGAATCTACTAGGCGACCCAAAACATCAGTTTTACTACTTGATGCCAGAAACTGACTCACTTGCAAAGCTATGTCTTTCCTACAGGTTCCAATATTGAAAGCTACAAGATATTTTCGGCCGCATTTGCAGCTGTAGGCGTCTGGCAGTAAGCGACCATTCATACGACTCCAGGGGGCAAGGCTTACTCTTTCGCAGGCCTAAGGCATGAGGGGCAAACTCTCTTCTATAATCACCACTTAGATATGACAAGGCAACAAAAGATGATCACCTTACCGAATCCCTTTTGAAGAAACTAAGAATCATTTTCAGTGAAATGGGTGAGGTTGGTTTGGGTGACAGCAAGTAAATGCCAAAGGTCTTTTAAAGGGCAACAACTTATTGGCCTTTCCGATGAGGCTGCACATCTGTGTAGAGAGAGACACAGCAGGAGCGCCGCCAAATCAGTATCTTTGAGCAAAACATCGGAAATGGACGCCAGCACCAAGCAATCAGATCCTAGTGGCTGAGTGAGTCATGAATATCCTCAGTTCTGAAATGATTTGGCTACGAATCGTAATGGGCTCAATTCACGAGATTGGATAGCAAAGATGGTAACAAGGGCCAATGTTAAAGCAGGTGGCTGTGGGTTAAACAGTTGTACATGCTAATAACGTTTATTAGGTCGTCGCAACCGTAGACGCGCGGGGGATAAATGGCATGAAAGAACGTCTAAATAACAGGATTAGGTGAGGTTCTATCAGAGCAATTTTCCTTACCTATTCAAAACCAATCCTTTAAGAGCACGAATCTCCTTTCGCAACGACTCCTCAACTGGACCTAGATTACCCACCATACCGATACCATTCGTGGGAAGCCGATAAGGCATGAAAAGCTGGGAGCTGATATACCCCGTAAGTTCAGACAAAGCTTCTAGGGTGGTTCGAAAAGTGTTGGGCTTGGATGATTGGCCTTTCGAAAGCGCCAATTTCAACGAGGAAAGCGACACAAGTATCGGAGAAGGATTCAGAAGCGGAGGAGGTATGTAGCTCCAGCGTGAAGGTGACTGGGACTGTTGTTCCACAGAAGGGAGAGGTAAAGCAGGGTCAGCGGAGAAAAGAGGGCAACTCGAGAGCGATTCCCAGAGACGTTGCTAACGTAAGATTAGAATCACGATCCAGGCGTTGGAAACAAGGTCCACTCCTTACCTCATATTTCAAGCCGTCAGGAGAAAGTAACCAGGGGACTTTCTCTTCCAGATAGTGAAAAAGTTCCTCGGTCGTAGGTTTTAACCCGTTTTTTTCTCCTTTGGTGAAATCAGCCAGGCCGCAGCGCAGTGTTGTCACAAGAGGAACGACATCCAGCTTGACCTCCTGCTCGCCGAAGGATGTAGTTACATCATCTATACAAGAGCATTTAGAATATGGTAGGGGCTCTCTCCAAGGATCGGCCTTCGGAAGAACAGACAAAACTTCTGCTCGAGTTTCTCTGAACGTTGACAGTGAAGTTGTTAGTCGTCGCATCAGAGTGAGATGATGGTTTTTGAGGGAATGTCTTGCCATGTATGATCGAGCAATTCGGGGTAAAAGAAAGCGCTATGAAAGGTCAAGAGATATTTTATGGACCTCTTTGGCAAGCGTGCTCACATGATATATGAAGAGGAGAACCGCCGACCCGCCTGCAAGCCACGAGAAGATTCTTAACAAGCCAAGTAAAAGATTGGGGAGGGGAGAGGGAGGAGGTTGCGGATATGTGCGTGGGGGGATTAGAGGGGCAGAAGCCGGCTAACCTCAAGTTCAAATCCTGGTTTCTTCTCTCCAAGGCATAAACACTCACTACATCATGCAATAAATGGTCAATTTCTACCTCGTGGAGGCCTTTCTCTCGGAGAAATTCACGTTTTGAAGATAGGTCTTGACCAGATATTTGCGGGGATTGAAGAAAGGATTTAGCTTTGGAAACTAACAGCGCTCTATCGTCCAGAGGTTGATGTGTCTGAGAGTCATTTGTTTCCTGGGGTGAAGAACTTTTTTCAGCATCGGGTGTGTTGTTGTCTGGCAATTTGTCGTCAGTAGCCATAGTCAAGACAAGGACGAGGACAGCTGAAATGTAGTTTATGTTACGTAACAACATTTGTATCAAAGTAGAGCGTAGTAGCCTAAAGCCCATCGACTATGTTTGATCCTCTCAACTCTACCGTTGCATTTGGTGGCGAAGTTTCTTCCCAGACTCCTTCCTGGCCAGCGATCCCTCGCCCACCAGGCTCTCCGATTCCTAATCTTCGACCCGCTAATACCCCCGGTTCCTCTACACCCGACAAAGGCCCAACCCCTGGTCTCTACGGCAGAGAACCTCAAATTTACGGACAATCAGAACCAGGGTTCATTTCTCCGAACGAAGCAGTGCTCTCCAATGGTGCTACATTTGAGCGACGCGAACCATATCTGAAAGTCAGGGTCACTGGTCTTGACCGCAATCGACGAGATATCTTGATCAAATTTGACGCACAAGTAAGTTTATAAAGCATGAGATCACGAATCCTATCCATGAGGCTTCTAATAGACCAATCTGAGTAATTTCACTGGCACCAAATATCGCAATGTTTCGCGATCGTACCTGGAATTCCAACAATTCTATGAATCCATTGTCCTCAACAACCCACAGACCATCATTGCAGCGCTGCCGCTGGCACAGACGTCTGCGCCTACGGACGAAGAGGATGATCGTCTCGTTAAAATTATGTTGCAGCGGTGGATGACTCGGGTCTGCGAAGATCCTATCCTTGTCAATGATGAAGACGTCCGCGCTTTCATAGAAAGTGATTTTGGTTACCAACCTACTCCTAAACCTCGTAAAAAAACCTCGTCGGGCTTCAGCCTGATCCGACGACAGGTCCCAGATGAAGATGAAGATTTGCAACGTACTCGTTTCGAATTAACAAAACTCGAAACTCAATTCTTTGATGCTGCTAAGGTTGTGGATAGACTAGCCATCACGAGAAAAGGTGAGCATTCGTTCCGAGTCGCGGTACCTTGTTTAATCCCGTCATGAACTACCATAGCCCTCGCTACTTCACATTCGGAAATGGGTAACAAGCTCATAAATGTTGCGACTAACGAGGCCCATCCACCTCTTGGAAATGCCTTGCGAAAATTTGGACGAGTTTGGCACAGCCTTGGAGACCTAGATCATGCACAAGCTATTAGTGAATGTGTCATTGTAGCGGACTCACTTGGTTATCAAGGAATGAATGCCAAGTCCGCAAAAGAGACCCTTCAAATGCGAACTGGCGTTCTCGAGGAATATCAAGCTGCTGTCAAGGCGACAATTTCTAAACGCCGACACATAGAACGCTTGAAAGCAAGCTCCAATATCCGGCCTGAGAAAGTAGACGAAGCATTGGCGGATATGGCAGAGGCATGTAATGTGATTAACCTTGTCATATTTTATCTCAGGCAGCTCTTCAGGCAGATCGATACGAACAAATCCTCGCAAAGAGAGCAGAAGGCATTTCACAAAATCTACATCAGGCTCTTCGGACTCATAATTGTAACGCAAACGATGACATCACAACAGCACTCATTGAGCATGCAAGATCTTCTCTGGTGTACGAACGACAGTCGCTGAGGGAGCTGGAAACTCTCCGAAGTGATGTTGCCAACGCTGCGAAGAAGGTTTCCTCTCCATCCACCGGGCCGCCAAAGCCCAAAGTCATTCTTCCTCTCGAGGATTATTCTGACTATCCTCGTTCTGCCCCAATAGCGCCAACGACAAACGGTGGCCGTGTAGGAACTCCTCCCACATCTTCTGCTACTTTCAATCCACGCTCCAAACCAGCTCTATCGGTTGATCCTCTGGCAAACTCACAGTCACGACAGTCTGCTCCGTCTCAGGTCCAAGCCTTTCCAGGGCTAGATGATCCCTTGAGCCCAAGTTTTCTCGTCGCCCCTCAACAGACGGCAGTCTCAACACCAACTCTTGTCTCCCCTGGAACGCAGGTTCTCCCACCACCTACCCAACAGACAAAAGTTGCTCCAGTACAACTTCCTGGCGTGGGATCCTCTTCATATCAGTCGCCACTCCATGCACCTCCTCTCGATCGCTTCGACGATGGCTCAAGAACTCGGCCTGCAGTAGCCTCTACGTCTCAACCAACAACCGCGACGTTGGTAGGATCGTCACAGACTTTTGATCCACTACGTAGTAGTGCTCAAGTTACCGCGACGTCACCATCGAATACATCTACGTTTCAAGGTCAGCAAGCCGCTGGAATTGATCCTCTGTCTCAAGTCAGATCACAACAAACCACACGCATGCAACCGACAAGACCGAGGCTGGATGCAAGAGAAGCTGCCAGTAAGCTGGCCAACATGTTCTGAAAGGACAATTGAGGTTGAGTGTACGAGAAAAAAACTTAATTCATATATTTATTTTCATGATGTGCTCATGTTTCCTGTTGAGTTATGGATATATCTTGCGGATATTGTGACTGAAGTTTCAATGGCTGAAATACTAAGGGAGACTTCCAGTGTCTTCTTTCCTGTTGAGTGAATAATTTCCTACCTCCCTCCGACAAGGTATCCATCCGTGATTGGGAAAAGCTCCATTCTTTGTTTTCCATAACAAAATGATACGTGTACATCTTGATGCTATAGTTGTAGGTGTCACAGGCATAGGTCCGGGCAAATAGACAAAATTGTAATTTTACATGTTTTCCTTCATTTGATGTCCACTTTCTGAGCAGCAATATTATCATCCATCAAAAAACGCTGACTGATGGTATCATACACTAGCGTAGACAATGGAAAAGCCACTAAAAATGTCTTCTAAAGTATACAAAGCTTGGTATCTTGTCCAGATCTTTCAGATACATCTAACTGGCACTGAGCCAATGAGTTTCACTCTTCCAGAACATTTGATCTAGAATCAATAACCTATGTGATCCAGGGTTTCGGGCTATTTCACTTATGATTCGCATCTATCACAGCTAGTCCGTCATTCAATGAGCATTAATGTTTACAAAGAAGAAACAGTGATGCTAAGAGAATATAGTCCTATAAGGTCCCTGGTATCGTAGATAGTCAATGTGGAAAAAACGTAGTACAAACTCTAGGATTTTAGAGTGCAGGGCAGTCAGGGATTTTAAGGTCTTTGAGCGTTCGACTAAGTAGGGTGGTCAGTGAATGCGTTCAAATCCCTGATATCGGACAATCCACATACTCGCCATTGAAAAGACCCCACCAGCCCTCGACTCCACCATAGACGTCATCTTTCCATATCTCATCACAGAACTCAAAGAAGAAATATCCAATGCCGTTCTGGTTAGCTTGACATACAAAATTGTCAAGGAAAATCTGGAAAGCAGGTAGTTGACTTCTCTCCTGCAAAAAGAGACACCCTCACCTGAAGACTGGCCACAGAAGCATCTGAACCCCCGTTGTTTGCATTGCCAGCATCGGATGATTTCTATCCGCATTTGTCACTAATGGTGTCAATCATAACAGTCAATAACCTCATACTGTCGGCCATCCAGTTTCAGCAATATACATCTTAGGCTTGTTCGGAAGCTGTGAAGCGGGTTGAACATTCATTTCGTCAAAGAATTTGAAGACCCAAGGCGCTGCAGCTTCTGCAGTGGTGTTGGCAAACCATGCATGTACGTTTGACATCTATCTTCAGATATCAGCATGATTACGACATGTACTAAGAGGCACAAACGAACGCCGTAATTGACATCTTCGAGAACTTCTTTGCTGAAGAAACTACCGGCATCAGAGTTCCCAATCTGAACAGCCTTAGGAAGTTGCAGATCCGCGATCATTTGGCGAGTATCATCAATATCTGCTTTGAGGATAGTAGCACCTGAGGTGATGGGAATCAATGCACTCGCTTCATGTCTGTATTGAGATACTACCTTGTCTACCAATGCTGCTCTCTGGGTTCTGAGAGCTATGACTAGTTAGATAGCTATGTCATGTCAGCGTCGCGTCTATCCTTCACGAGTTGCACCGTACTTGAGCATGAACTCATTTCCAACGGTGATTCCAGCCACATGATCGGCACCATAAGTTCGAAGAGCGTCTTTGATAGCATTACGCTGCCTCTGGTATACGGCAATATCATCTGATACGACATAGTTGCCGACATAGACCTGCATGTCGACTTTGGTCTGCTTAATCGCTTCAAGCTGTGTCGACGATATAAATATGTTGAAGATATTTTTAGAAAGTTAGAGTGACGTACAACGAGAGCGGTTTGATTGCAGTCTGCCCCATAGAGGCGGACTCGACTTGTGAGCTGCGACATTAACTGTTGAAGGATGAGTCCGTTATGGTTTGGACGGAGAGGAGCGGAACGTACCTGGACGTCTCTGATGATATTTTCTAGGGATTAAGTTTTCAGCGTCATACACTAACAGTCCATGCCGTACCACGATGGCAACGCACCAAGCTGGGCTCCACAATTGGGCATAAGGGCACCCTCTGGCGTATATGCAATACCGTAGAAGGACTTGTGCAGACGTTTGTCTTGTTTGAATTGGCTTGGATCGGAACCAACGTCTAATCTAGAGCCAGAGCTGCCAGAGCCTGCAGAGCTTTTGACGCGATGGCTGAGCAAATACCATGTAACAACGCCGCCACCGACGAGCAACAGAAGCACGAAGATGGAACATAGGACCTGAATTTTACGGTAGGCAAGAACGTGCGAGGAGAAGTTGTGAGTCCCGGATAAATTCGAGAGATGTTTGGTGGCGACGGACCATCAGCATTGATTTCCTTCGTCGTGCTTTCTCCTTTTCGAGCGTATACACCATTCCTCCGTCAAGGTTCTGATATCTGTCCAGCATCTTGGGCCAAGGTCAAGCGAGTGTAGTAAAGAACGCGTAGTTCAGTGGGCCGATGCCCAGTAAGGTGTCAAACACAGAGGAGTGAG
>Ga0153947_1000044_pt1 | contig 47326 bp, 38 predicted proteins | sample TSNJ031MetaG_FD_104697 | JGI IMG/M metagenome (GOLD analysis project Ga0153947, IMG submission 104697) | Attine ant fungus gardens microbial communities from New Jersey, USA - TSNJ031 MetaG | ecosystem: Host-associated > Fungi > Mycelium > Unclassified | place: USA: New Jersey, Wharton State... | reverse complement strand
TAAGGGGAGGAAGGCAAATGCTACTGGATTGTTTTTTGAGAAGGCAATAAACTTCTTGATGTGGGTTAGGATGTGTCTCCTCGTTTTTTGACTGGCATTCTCCACAACTGCTGAATAATGACTGAGATTTGAATTGGTTAGGCTTATGCCCTAGGACTATACACAAGTCAGGAAAGCCACCAGCGCACTTGTCGCCTGCCAAGATATTTTCGAAGTATCTCCATGTAATGTTGGAACGAGCCTTTAGGGCCTCAGCAGCAATGCAAAGGACCATCTCTCATATTGAAGTACGGAGTTCTGATACCTTGATTTGGACAGTTTAGTCTGCAGCTGAGTCAGTCTAAGGGTTGGGCAGGTCGTTACATAGCTCAGTCGCTTGTTGGTCGAGGCAGTTTCACCGATTTTGATACTTGAAACTGAATTGACATGGCAATATAATTCAAACCTGTTTTAATACCGCATCTAGTATTGCATATAATTTGGTGATGATGTTGACAAAATGTATGTATGACAATCAATGGACTTGACAGGTGACTTGACATCCCAGGATAATCGCTGTGTGAGGAAGAATTTTATGAAGTAACTTCTGGAGTAGCATGTCCTTCGCCAACCTTGCGTTCTGCAGTGACTGGATAGGCTTTTGTCAAAAGATGATATTAGCAGGATTTGGGAAGCCTACCCCAGGTCCTACGATCCATCGGGCATTGTTGTTTCGAAGCAGCGGTACTCAACCACTTCAATAGGCAATGCAAGTGGAATACATGTGTACATTCACCCCAAACTAAGATCATTGGATCAGCATACCATTCTCCTGAAACAGCAAAAGAATTACTCAGTGGACAATCGTCTCCTGGCATTTTGCATGACGGACAACACCCTTCAAAAGGGACTCGACAGATACCACAAACATCGCCCTCCCCATCAGTATCATCAGACCCAGTGTTTCCCGTATCCCAGCGCCACTGTGCAACTGCATGCCAGTGTTTGACCGTAACCTTCATAATTGGGTGTATAATTGGAGATGTACACGTCACAAGCTTATATCATCACTCTAACCTATCGCTGCAGTCACTACCTGCCGGAAGGAATGAATAGCTTAGAGCAGTTACCAGTAGGGAATAACGTTCCTCGAAGTAGCCCGTCTCCTCGGTGTCCAAGATCTGTGTTTTGCTGAGTAAAAAGGATCGGATGAACAAAAGCTGATCACCTGATCAGCATTTTTTTTCAGTATCAACTGGGGGCCTAAGCAGGGCCACCTGATCAGCATGACTTCGAGAATTGTCGGACGAGTTGAACCTTCGATTTATCATTTATCGAAGAGGAGCTGACATCAAATCTGGCCCAGTCGTCACACCAACTTCAACTACTATCCAAGTATCTTCAACGTCAATTCCATACTTCCAAATTACGAGGGAGTATAGTTGGGAAAGCATTTTGGAATCGGAACTGGCTTCGAGGCCAGTGCAAGCCTTGAGAGAAAACGCGAGGCATTGATCAAACTAGCCAAGGAGCTCAACAAAGAGCTCGACATGAGTATAGTCTGTAGCCTACTCGACTCGTGAAAATGATGACTTATATGGGTCTTCAGCAAAGGTTCGGCGATAAGACTATCAGAATCACACAGCTCCTCGAATAAAAAAAAGTAATAATAAGCTGGAAGAAGAACTCAGGAAATACTGCGAGTTTTTCAGGATTTACCTCCGGTATTCAGCAGGCTGTTCCTTTTCATTCTTGATTCGTTTCTCTCTGGCAGAAATTGAAACTGACCGAACACGAGCTCTTTTGTACACAACAAGAGCAAATGAAATTGATTCAGCTACGCGAGAGACTTCTGGGTGTGATGGCAAGCAGCACATTGTAAAGGCTAACCTATATTTAAATCGCTCTCAGAAGATACATAGGTTCTGGTCGTGGGCTATACATAAATAATCATAAGAGACAATTTACATCACCATGTGGCAGGCCTTTGTTGCGTGTGTAAGCATTTTGAATCATCATCGGGAGGAATTTCTTACCCAAAAGTCTCGCCCGGGGCCAATTGTCGGACAGGGGTCCCTAAGCCATCAGCACCGACGAACGGCACCTTGATGATCATATTCAGATGCGTGAAATTTTACCGCATGATAGAATTACTCACCGTATTTCTATGATCAACCACGAACGCATTCATCCAATATGTTCCAAAAAAACATGGAATTAACTCACCCCCACCACGAACCCAGAGTTGTGAGACCGATCTGCTCCAAAAATGAGAAACTACACTTCAAAAGGTTGAATCATACTGACCTCTCCGTTCCTAGGAAATTGAAGGCTACGGTCATTGTTAATTTCAGCTTTTCGGATGTCACAATCATAATAAGCTCACGTACCAGAAAAATATGACTACTATTGAAATAGCAACGCCAGAATCCAAGGCAGCGGAAAGCACATCTAGAAATACTCGTTACTTCTCAAAATTAGATTAGAGGGAATGAAATTACAATTGTACTTCGTCCACCAGGGGAAGTGGCGTCTGGGGAAAACTATTCGAGTATGTTATAATGAAGAAGGAAGTGGTTCATCTTCGGATAACATATTGGAAGATAAAGCCAACAGCACTGTATTCAAAGAACTCAGAAGCTATCCAAGATGATTATGCACAGAAGACTTACGCCCAAGGCACATAGTTGATAGCAGTGGCAGGAGGAATGAGACCAGTGCCGTTAAAAATGACAGGGCTATTTTCCTTTCAGATGACAACCACAACTCCACAACTCCACTCTGATACTTACAAACTGAGATTGAACGGTTCAATAAAGGTTCGTCACAAAGCGTTAAACGACGTACTTGACATATTTCAAGAAACTATTTGGATATGTTTTGCTCAGGAGCCACGGGATAACTGGGGCAACAGCACCGATGAGGAAGAAGAACACAAGAGCTGAAAGAAGTTGTTGGTTCAACTATTCAAATCGGGCGTGCAACACATACGGCTGCGTCACATGTTTGTCTCAGAGGAAAAAAAAAAAAACGAAAAGGAGAGAAAGCGTACTAATAGGTTTGTCCTTTGGAAAACTGAAGACCAGGTCCAATCACACCTAAGAAGCTCATTGAAGATTGGATGTAAACTAGGTCAGCACAACGTACCCCACTGAAGCATAACCAGTTAGTATTCCGAAGGATAAATCGTGGAACACTTACAATGATGCTTGCTGTACCGAAAACTTCTGTGCTTGGACAAATGAACCTAACCAAACGTTGCTTTAGTAACGAATCCTGCAGGGAGTAAAGAACAAAGCTACCCGTCTGGTTGACTCGGGCTGCACATGTCCCTGACATAATATAAGTCAAACAAATCCAACGGAGTAAGGATCTAAGTTTTACTTAATGTTCGTGAACATCCAAGCTTGCACGCCAAGCTGGACTGTACCAGCTATAACTGAAGCAGTGATCTGCGCTACAAACATGGTACGAGGGGGGACTAAAGCACTAATCAGCTGATGCGGAGCTTCAGATACAAGAGCTGACGAACTTTTCATATAATGACCGAGTTTAAAATCGGATGTAAATTGAAGGGCCTGAGCCATCGTCTAGACATTCGTGTTTCAGCTTTGGGGGATTAAACGCCAAGTTGGTAACGACTTACTATATAGCCCCAGGTCTTGAACATCATCATAGCGATGGGACGGCCAGGGAGTGCATATCCAATGATAAGCTCAGTTATTACGCTAGAATTTGCTGATCGATATAAAAGTTGGCAAAATTGTGGTCCACTCACTTTAATCCAACTTGTTGGTTGGTGATCGCTTGAATCATGCCGATAGGGATCACATAGGCAAAGGCTGTAGTAAATGTGAGATGGGCTAGCATTTCATATTCGAGAAACTGACCGATGACCAAAGCAAGAATAAACGCCCATACTGGCATCTGGGTTGGCCACACTTCAATGCTGATAATGCCCAGTGCGAACATCGATCCGAAGACGATGAGATACCACCATTCCGGGACTAGGGACGAAATTGATCAGCTAGATACCTGGTGAAACTGAGGGCATCACCTTGCGGATAACGAGCCATCAAACGCGCGTGGATGTCAGCTTGCTCGTGTAGAGAACGACGGGCCTGGACCCAGATCTGCTTCCGGAAATAGAGGAATGCATGCATCAAGGTGGCTGTAATAGACGCGAAGGAAAGGCTGTTTGAAGTCATAAGGGTCTGGAGAGTCACTATAATACCCAGTTCTCACCCGTAGGAAATAGCAAAAGTTGTGCTGAAAAAAGGAGTAGTGTAAATATCTGTCCAAAAGTTCAAGTGATACAGTACTCACGAAATGAAAAGTGGACTGTAATTGTGGTAAGCGTCGAGATCAATTGTAGATTCTGGTGTCAAAATTTTTGTGACATTGTATGATACGCCAGTATTATCATAAGAGATGCGAGAGGAGATGCTACGATGAATCACACATCAATAATACTGCTTTCTCATGACTCGAGGACATTCTACTCACGGCATGTATTCCGCAAACCAAGTGTTAGTAAACTGTAGGAAGCGTGAATGTGCGTCTTTCAGAAAAGGCTTGAGGACCCACGTGCAACACTGGGCACAGGAACCCTGTCAAAGAAATCTCAGTGACAGAGGGAGAGAATTGTTCTGATCTCACAGAAGAAAAACAAAAATCCGGCGAAGATGTTCACTTCGGCCCACCCTTAATTTTTGGCATAATTCAATTTCGTGAGACACACGTAGGATACTTATCAAAATGCCTACAAGGAGTGGCCAAAGGTGATCCAATGTATCTAGGTAAATCATGAATTCGTGAATGGCAACTTCATGTAGACTCATGCTTACGCTATCTGACTCCAGTCAAAGGTTAGAGTTGACATCCCCTATGAGATATCTAAACATCATAGGGAGAATCAAATAGCACTGGAGATCTTACCATGCCATGGACATAGCTGGAGGTAGATCTGGTGAATAATTCTATCAAGATGCAGAGTTCGAACATACCCAAACAATTGAGCGATGGCTAGTGAAACATGACAGTAAATAACAGTAAATGACTCATATCTGTTCCACTTACTTGTATTTTCCGGTCTAATCCAGGTGACCCAGGAGAAGTACGAAAGTGCTTGGACTACGAAAAATTTCAAAGTAATTCTTAGAAATCTTCGCAACCACGCTTACAAATGTAGCCAGGGAAGAAATCTATGGCGGTATGAGTATATGGCAACGTTCATTATCCAGGAGACATACACCATGCAAAAGAGCCAAGAAAACAATAGATGAAGAAACGTTCACGACTGATACCACCTCGTGTACCGATACCAGCATAGTGTTGAGAATGCAGGGTATTGAACAAAGCACAGTTGACCAGATTAGCGGGCCAAATCATCGAAGGCGGAGACACAAGGAACCGCTTGGCAATGCCACCAATAGAAAAACCAATCAGTTGGGTAGACATCACAAGAAACCATTGATCTACCAACGAAAATAGTAGTCAGCATCAGCCATTTCTCCGAGAAAAAATTGCTCCACGTACAGCTGAAGTTGTAAGTCTGGTTATAATACACGCGTTGAACTGCTATGATATCGGTTGCATATGCAGATTGCCAGCCAACAGTAGCCTGATAGCGATAAGGAAACCATATGTTCTCGTTATCTGGATACGCACCATTATCTTTTTTTCACATGAGTGCTAAGAATATACGGAATTGAGAGCGGAGAACATACCGTGACTAAAACATGTTCCTTTACGGTGAAAGGGCCTGGGTTCAATCTTGCACCAAAGATCGACCAGTTTGGCAGAAATGCTGCTGCAGCTCTACCAATTGGAAACGACAACAATTGCGCGACGATACCGGTGATGGTGACCGAGGGATATCGGAAGAAGAAAAATTGGTTCAAGCCCGGGATGAGAACGGCCCAGATGATACCAATCACCCAGGATCGCAGAGTCGCAACGGGAATGGTTGGATCATCCGTATTAGCTACAGCAGAACGAACCTCTGGGTATGGACTCTCATCTTCGAAAGCCATATGTTCCTTGTCCAGGTTGGGATCGTCGAATCCTGCCCCAGTTAAGTCCTTGCAGGTAAAATATGAACCTCTGAAGAAAATGTAGGTGACACAATTTATTACTCACATTTATTGGACTTGCTATTCAACCATCACTTTTGAATAGCCTGATGGACCGGAGCAAATCCAGCTTACCTTCAATAGCCTCAGGTATGCCCTCCTCCAACTTCATCTCGTCATTCTTGTCATAAAGATTGGAATCAGCCATCTTGGTGGGACTTAAGATGTCCTGAGAGCAAGGTATAATGAAATAGGGTTTATAAGCTCAGGGCCTGTGAAATGAGATCATTCTACCCCACATGTTCATACCTGTCGGAGATGCATTCTGACTATTAAAAAACTGATGCGGGGGTGGTGACCGAGGAACAAGCTCCACTGGGATCCGTCCATATCAGCCGGAAATATACTAGCAAGGCATCGAAACTCTGGAATCGCAAGAGCCACATGGTACCCAAATTTACACGTGTCAAGAGGAGACTTGAGGTCCCGTGTTTATCCAAAATAAGTAGAGGAACTCTCTGGCAGATGAGTTTCAAGAGGATCAGGAATGTTGGCCCGGAGAAATCATTATTATTGGGCAATTATGCAACAATGTCCACGGCCAACAGCAGCCTTTGGAAAAGCTGCCTAAGTGGCGGCCGAATAGTGGGCGGGAGTGCTAGAGGAAATCATATTGCTTTCTATGGTTCCCATGCCGTGGTTGGCATGGGTTAAATATCGAACCCTGGAGCCTTGAAGCCTTGAGGCCTCCGGAAAGCAGCAAGACTTGCTATTGCCAGTGCAAGCTGGTTTACAAAAAGTTCTTTTTATCCTGGTCTCCTACAGTTCAGACCGAGGCGTGGGAAAACCTTTGTACATGCACCACTGCTACCTCGAGCTTGTTATATCCATAGAGGCCATGCGCTGCAATTCCATATTTACTTCTGCCAAGACTTATCTTAATGCGATATCCAGGCGTACCTTCTTTTTTGCTATTGCATTCATGACCACAGGACTCCTCTTCTGGCTGGCCGGACTTCCCGATGACCGCCCGCTCATTTCACAAGCTCGGTCCACTGCAGAGATCTTTCCGTCAAGTGCAACTTTGGGCGTGGCAAGAAGATTGTATGTGCTAACTCTACCCGCGAGAAAGGATCGGAGGATTCGAATGGAAGCGCTTCGCAAGGCCTTGGGACTACGGTGGACTTACGTTGACGGATTGCGAAGCACAAACGAACTCACTCAGAGAATATGGGAATGGGTTTTACACGTACGCCATGGCCAGCCAAATATACTGAGTGATCATGACCCGTCATCCGGCCATCCTCCACCTGGTACTGTCAAATTCTCTTGGCCAGGTGACGTTGATCAGCTGGCCCTTTCCTCAGCACCAATCGACTTTTGGAGTAACACAGTCTGGTCTACCCCTGCGGATGTTCTTAATTTCATGCCTTATCGTCCAACCGGATGTGCTGTACAGGACTATCGGATTTTGAACTTTAATTCTAGTCTTCCTGAGCACTTGGTCCTCAGCCGTGCCCGGATCGCATGCTGGTATTCGCATATATCTGTCATTCATAGTATTGCCAACAACAAGGACCAAGATCTCGACAGTGCCTATGTAATTCTTGAAGACGACATAGACATGGAGAAAGACACTGTTCAACGATTAAAGATCTTGTGGAATTCTCTTCCTAAAGACTGGGACATGGTTTTCTTAGGTATGTCGATTCCTATGGATTCATATTCAGTCATTTTACCCCTACGCTCCTTATCAGGACATTGTTGGTCTGATGAGAGAAAACACCAGCCTTTACCTATCGTGTCGTCGAAATCAGCGTCCTTCGGGAAGAACGGAAATCCGGAGTCTTTATATGCAAACAATACTTTCATGCATAGTCGACTCTACCCGTCAAACCAGCCCAAATGTACCCATGCATATGTGGTCTCCAAGAGAGGCGCACGCAGGCTCCTGCTATACCTCCAATATCCCCCCTTCGCCTATTCGCGAGCCATCGACCAGGCCATTGCTTGGCTCATCGAAATTGGAAAAATTAAGAGCTACACAGTTGTTCCCAGCCTTGTGATTCAGACGAAAATAGACAAAAGCGATATCTCTCCTGGGACTGGAGGAGGCTGGCCTGAACGTTTGGTCGATGGTGTCCTTACAGGGAAACTCTCACCCAACTTGGTATAGCTTATCTCTGGTTGACATTTTCCTAACTTGAGCTGAGCTTTGGTATCATGCATGCATATTCTTATCACCTATCGGCAATGTAGCGTTTCGATAACCAGACTAAAATAAGACACAGGCACCGCTTTACTCATGTCACGATTTATTACATAATTGAGTTGATATCTACATCATACTAAGAGCTATCGTCCTAATGATATTTTGAGACCTTTTTTATGTGATGAGGATGTCTGCATTACCAGACTGTTTACCATGCCCTCGATACAACGGTAATTTACTCATTGTATGATAGCATCACACCAAAGATGAAACGGTACAATCAGCTTACGGTACATCGCTTGGGAATGATGGACCTAATACTATAGGTGGTGCGACCGAAATTGAAGTCCTGAATTTAGTTAGACAGTGTCCGTCTGGCCAATAATAGTGAAGGGTTTCTCAAAACTGCTCAAAATGGAAAGGTTCCAAAAACACCCGAATTGTCCTTATCGCCTGCATGTAATTGGTATTGCCAGCAAGCCCCGCTGGACGCAAGAGCAATCAATCACTACGTTGCTTTGTTAAAATCTGACAGGCTTTTTTGCCTCAGTCATGGTATTTTACTGAAGGAGAAAGGATGCAATGGGCACACCGGCCAACTACCCATTTGAGGGAAGTCTTATGCGTGTCATGTTGAAAAGGACCGAACAACGACAACGGAATAAACCTCAAAATGTCAGGTTCTCCTTTAAGCAAAATGATTGATGGGCTGAGGTAATAGACTCATTTAGCACTCACCCCTTGCTACATCAACCATGAATTTAGGATCTAATTTCGGGGCAAAACTAGAACCATTCCTCCTCATCGCCAAATCAGTCAAGGGGGCTGCTGCTGCCAAGCTTATTCAAGATGCCACCACAGCGCCTGGTGTCTTTGTCTTTTCGGAGCTGCTAGAATTACCAAACATTCAGGAGGTTTGTATGCTCTGCCATCAACAGTTAGCTGACTCATCGGTTGTCGTAGCTTAAGAAGAACGAACAGTTTAACAAGCATTTATTGCTGTTGCGGCTCTTTGCCTATAAGACATATCAGGATTACGTCCGTAAGTAGTGGATTGTCTTTGTTAATTATATCGTTTCTGATCTCAACAGAGAACAAGGACAAGCTTCCGCCATTGATTCCAGCTCAAATCACAAAACTCAAACATCTATCGCTGGTGACGCTGGCGTCGGACCGGCGGGTACGTATTGCTATATACCTCCCTCTTGTTCCTCACTAGATTGATGCTTCTGGATAGATTCTCCCATACAGCGAGCTACTGAAGATTCTAGACATGCCCAATGTCCGAGAGCTCGAGGACTTGATTATTGACGCCATATATCTGGATATACTACGAGGGAAGCTTGACCAAAAGGAAGGACAACTAGAGGTTGAATATACTATGGGTCGGGACCTCGAGCCGGGCAAGTTGGAGAATATCTTGCTTGCGCTACAGAACTGGCAAGTTTCACCTCTTTGAAACCTTGTCAGTCCCTTGATTGTTCTCAGGTCTTCCACGACAGCATCTGCCTTGAGCACACTTGACGAGAAAATTAACGATATTGCAAAAGAAGCCACCATTAAGAAAAATAGGCAGATTGAATACGATAACCAACTCCAAACCATCCTCAAGGATATTCTAGACCGGAAGGAAAAACAGAATTCGGCAAACAGGCGCACTGTTTTCGGTGAGAGAGACAATGTCCCGATGGACATTGATGAGTCGCCCCTCGAGTTTGCAAAGGGGAAAAATCGCAAGTGTGTGGTTTCACTTTATCTTTATGTTTCTTCCAATCCACCATCCTCACAGGACACTACAAGAAGCAAGTCCCAAGGTCAGGAAGAGAAACAAACTATAATCAAATCATCGACTGCATGTATCATACTCTTACCGCATATTGTTAAATACGAGAATAAGAACCTTTAAAACCAGCCACCGATCGCTATATATCATATAATGGACACTCCACTGACTAAAAATCGGCGCTGATGAATCACGTACATCCTACAGAGACCCATCCGGTAAACAGTAGAGCTTTGCAAAACCAGGTACGTGGGACCTTCATGACTCCGATATCGTCGAAGAGACAGATCGATCGGGAAAGTATATTCGCTTCACAGTTGAAGATCATATCATATATTGATGGATGATGCGACACGCTGACTTGTAGTGCCGATTATTATAAGGGTGCAGTACAAGTAGTCCGTCCCTTCAGCATCGCTCCAAGACGACTTTCACAGCCGAGTAAGTCTTCACAATGCCTGATGCCCCAGTCCACGCAAAACGTTCGCCTCATTCTCGCCCTCGGACTGCCCCGTCTGCGCTATCGTACTGGGGCTCCCCAACATACCCAACGATGCTCGACCCTCCTGGAGCGATGTCAACGGCTTCGGGTTCGTCGCTCGGGTATATATCCCCTATCCGCACCATCTCGCCCCAAATTTCTAACTTGCATTCACCTTCGCGAGGGTCCTTGCAGGCCGATGAAATTGGACATCGTGTAGCACGCCAAGGAACAACTCCCCCGGGGCCCTGGTCTCATAAGTCTTGTTCAATGCCACAGAAGCTGCCCTACGAGTTCCGACATCACGTCAGAAGAAAGACTTCTGACCAATGGATTCCAGAATCCAAATTTGTATGCGGCGAACGTGCAAAGATACCTAAGCCTTCACCGCTCAGAATTGCTGTTATCTGCGAGAGTGACGTTGATTCGGAGTGTGAGTGGCTCCCCAATTCCATGTCTCCATCCTTGGCGACGAGATCCCGATGGGGACTCATCATATGTTACAAGTAGACGTTGTCACTCCTGCTGAGGAGACCGCTCGGCAGTTCCTCGATTCCGCTTGCTCTCGAGACACACCACAAACATTGACACAACCGCTTCCCTCATGCGATTGGCAATCTAGTGATAGTAGCACTGCCAGCGCGAGCTCCGATGAAACGTCGTCTAGCATAAGCAATGACATGCTGTTGACATCTGGGGAAGAGAATAGTGGGAGGACAGGCTCCCTAATGATTTCGTCAAAAATCTTCAAGTAAATTCATCTTTTCCAAGCAACGAAAAAATGCTCATTTCTCTATCACCCTTGCCCACCATGTATCAACTGTGCGGTACTGTCCCCACTGATCTACTATCAACTTGACCCATTTTTCCTGTTTGTACTATTGGACACTTAGGGGCTTTATGATTAAGTTCAAGTGGGTACCTGTTCCTTTAATTGGAACGCTTGGTTTTGAACTGGGATCTCGGAGATGACACTCACCATTGCTTGATAGGCATGCTATCAATGACCGTTTCAGGACCAGGTCTCGAACAATAGCGTGATTCTCCCTGTGGTCTGTTGCGGCCTGGAAGGATCTGTCTGACTAACTTACCTTTGCTCCTGGTAAAGGACAAAATGTTTTCCCTGTATCTTTTAGACGGTGTCAGAGAAGGATTTCAAGAGGAAGTACGCTTTTTTTTCTCTCTCATAAAGTCATATTGGACTATTTTGATATCGATAGACTGCTCTTTGTTTTTTTTCTTTTGCTCTTTTCAGTTTGTGGCGCTCTTGTATGACTAGCATACGTGCTATCTAGATACCGGCATTCAGAATATCTTCGTCTCTGGCATATCTCCATGATAAGGATGGACCTTGTTCGGCAGCTCACTGTTACGATTGGTCCATTCAAGCCTCATTGTTCTCATTTCAGAACTACTCAAGGACGAATAAACTATAGAGGAACATGTCAAATTTATCTAGAATGACAGTACGTTTGTCTATACGATGTTTCTTTGACCCTATAGTTGACCCGAAATATTGTAACTTCACGTTGGGGTGGGTCGGTCATGGTGATCTCAGTTCCAAGCATAGCCGTGATCAGATCAGAACTCATTCATCTCCAAGTGGATTGGAGCATCACTTGTCATTCGAGGAGTTCGTCTTGACGTATGCGGCATAGAACGCATCGATCAGAACCGACCATCACCTGATTACTCGAAGGTAGAGTGTCTCTTGTCCCTTTTCCATGCTACTCATGATGAGGGCTACTGAAGCTGAAGTGCCCTCTGAAAACACGACGAGGACTTCCAGAGCTTGAAGCCGAGGCAACATGGACACTGATATATGAACGGACTGAGTGCTCTTATCGTGCATCAGGACTGAGTATGGCTTATCTCAAAGAAAGAGAAAGAGCAAGCATTCGGAGGCGCTGCGGTCGTAAATCAAACGTCAATTTGTGACATCTGTTGTAGTGATATTTAGTCCCATGCCCTCTCTTCAGCCTCTACATCGTGCATCCAATGGATTGACATTTCCTGTCCAAGGAGAAAGTCAATGGCAGTTGCAAATATCATGCACAGACACTTTTGATCTTTGGTTTGCATTTGGTCAATTCAGAGGCACTCCACTTTTGGGTTACTCACAGCGTATCTCTCTGGTCTCCGTGTTTACTTTTCTGTATGCTTCCACTCCCCTTCACCTCCTCCATTATTCTCTCTTTTTTTTTATTTTATCATCTTCTGTTTATAGATTGCAGTCAAGACAGCAAGATGCGGTAAGACTTGTCAAAGGAGAATTCAGCCCTTGAATGCACAGAACTACGTATATTTAGCCTACCTCTATCATAGAAGAACTAAATTATTGAGGTGGACTCACGTACGTGCCGCCTTGGACATTCTATAGTGATATCTAAGACACCCTACACTAAGACTCTACTAATACATTCCTTTTATGTGTCGGTACACAATTAGATAGTCAAGTAGGCTATGTACAGCTGTTCACCCTCTGAAGTGATCCTGTAACACTTGGCCCAGCACTTTACTTATCACTATCGCATAGTGACACTACTTTTTAGGTACTTAATATACAGTTGCTCACCTCTAGGTGACCTCTGAGTGGCATTACTTTCTACAGATATAATCAGGAAAAATCAGAGCACTGGATAAATTAATCCTCTGAATGCACAGAAGTGAGATATGCAGCCTACAGTAGGACCAGGGCACATGAATGGTAACCTTAGGGTAGGTTAATGACTACCCTTACCTTTGCCTCAGAACAAAGGTAGAGCTGTAACAGTAACAGGATTAACTCCCACATAACTGTTGGGATATCAAACATCACACTAAATTTAGTTGATTGTTTCATGTCTTGATGATAAAATGTTTCATTTGATTGTTCTAGATACAAATAAGTAGAGACAAAGTTCATTGCACATTTATAACGAGTTTCCTCCTTATCTTGCATCGCTTGTTCATAACATCCAACATCACATTGGATATCTGATATTATTTGAACATACTATAGGAGTCCTAATCTTGGAAGTCATGCATTGATGCCTGTGAAAGCTACCCTTGAGTTTCTGTGTCTTGACAGTGATGATCTCACTGGTAGATCATACAAACAGTCAGATATCATGATACTGGTTTTAGTGCCTATGGCAAGAGGTGGATCCATCAGCTGATAGATATCATATGAAGTATGAATCTGCTTATATCATTGCGGACAACAAGGGTGACATCAACTAATAGCTAATACATGTCGAGCGCTCGTGATCAATGTTGGATCCCTGATTGCTCCTACCATTCGCTCAAGAGCAGAAACAAAATTTGCGGTAAGTGGAGCTTCCGATACCTAAGTAATTGAGCAAAAACTTAAAGCTAACTTATGAGGGACTAAAATTCAGCTGGCCGTTGACAAAGTTTCGAAGAGGCAATACTCGGTATGGCAGCATCGCATCCGAATCAGCGGGCTCAAGAATAACTATATATGGTAGCCATCTATTTCTCGACATTGATTGGCCAGCATCCTGAGTACTGAGTATAAAATCCTCATCACCCACCAGAACTTTCTTCTCAGTCCATCACCAACATTCGTCGACATGAACTACTCCCCTGCTGACATCTCTGGCTTAATCTCACTCATCGTGAATGCCGCCAGTAGCCTGGAAGGCTATTATAAGGCCAACTTGCAAAAACCCTATGTTCCTTCTCTTGATGATATTGAACCTCACCCCCTTGACGCGGAAATTTATCCGCTCCAGATGAAGCAAGCTGCTCAGACCCTAGAAGGAGCATGTGCGCAGCTATGCGCAACATTAATAAGACCCAATCACACAGTACTCAACGTAAGTCTTTCCTGATCCCAATTCATGAACCCGACTGATGGACAAATAATTAGAAATACTTGACTGTAGGCATTGATCTATTTTTTCTTAAAACAAAGGTGAACTATCTCGATGATAGATTTATCAGCCTACCTTCATCTCAGTCGCCTTGCGAGCTCGGATAGCAGATGTTTTATTGGACGAGCCTGCTGGCTTGCACGTCACAGAATTAAGTAAACAATGCAAGATTGAGGAAAGGAAATTAGCAAGAGTTCTTCGAACATTATGTTCGCACCATATCTTCAGAGAAGGTTCATCGCTTCAGATAGCACTTCGAAGATCTTTACTAACATCCGATTAGTCGCAAAAGATACATTCACCAACAATCGCCTCAGTATGTTGTTCTCCGAGTCACAGCCACTTGCGAATTATGGTTGGCATGTGTAAGGATCACGCTCTTTTCGTGAATCCCGGCGTTCATTGTTCAGATTAGCTCCGATGAGCCAACAAACAAGTCTGCAGCTCAATTAGCTGACACTCTACTGGATCCAGAATGGGGATATTCTGATGCCCCGAATAAATCTGCATTCAATTATGCCTCGGGGACTGACCTCACACTCTGGCAGTGGTTTGAAGGCGTATGTGTACTTTGCTCATTCAGAAATGTGCTCATTTCCTTTGATATCTTCTTCAACAGAAAGACAATCCAAAGGCGGCTGAACAAGGTGTCCGTTTTGAGAGAGGTATGACTGGAAAAAGTCTTGCCAATGATTCGTTGGCCATTCTTACAGGTCTGCAAGTCATATTCGCCGATATAATCTTGCTAAATCTTTGATCCCTTAAAGGTTATCCCTGGGACAAACTTCGTCAGGGCGCTGTCGTTAATGACGTTGGAGGAGGTTGGGGTCATATCTCTACCCAATTATACAAGCAATACCCCCACCTGAACTTCATATTGCAAGACCTTCCTGAGCGAACGGAGCATGCCCAAAAGGTTTGGCCCAACGAGTGCCCTCAAGCAATTGCTGAGAATAAGATTCAATTCAAATCTGTTGACTTATTCGTTGCACCGCCAGTCCCTCATTGTGATATTTACTATGTCAGTTACGTTTACATTGCGTTCATTGCTTCTCTCCTGAACTGAATTTGACATCCTCAGCTGAAAAATGTCATGTTTGTTATCATCTTTATAAACATTCTTTACAATTCTGACCTGACGCATCAGTCATATCATGCCAGACAGCTGTGCACTCGCTGTGCTCTCCAACATTCGCAAAGCAATGTCACCTGATAGTCGACTGCTCATCCGTGAGTCAATCCTCGATATGACCTGAAGTCACCTGAGATCTACCCATCTGATAACCTAAACAGAGGAATATCTTATCCAGACTGCTGCTCGTCTTCCAACTGATAAATGTTCATTGGAACAAGCCGATCTACCTTTACTACCAAACTACGGTCTCGGAAGAATACGCCAATACTATACTGATGCAGCAATGATGATCTTATGCAACAGCGAAGAAAGGTCCCTCGATGAATACGTGCAGCTTGCGGCCAAAGCAAATCTCCTACTTGTCAAGGCTTGGGATCTTGGGGAAATGTTTGCCATCGAATTTGCACCTGCACAGCTTGAATAGTAATCCAACCTTTGACCTCGTAGAGAGATACAATACTCTGTTCATTTATGATCATCATTGACACTACTGGTCTGGACTGACTTCTCTCCAAATACTACCTCGAAGCTGGCTGATTTCAGTCTTGGTTTCAATCCTTCAGAAGTCGGCCACGTTTCACCAGCACCTGAGCCTTCTGATCTTTGAATAAATGCAAGCTCATGAGTTGATGCATAATTTACTCCTGTGCCATCAGGTATAGTCTAATCTTTAGCTAAGATACCTCTCATTCCTATGCTTGCTTTTATAGCCTCTTCCTAAAAAGGATATTCAGTTGATGTATAACATAAACATCAATTATGGAGGAAGGTACAGGAAACCCGAGCTCTCGCATTTGCTTAATACCTAGCTCGTACTGAGTTTCCGTAGCTTGCTGGCGTGGGGGAAGGAGATCTGAGGCTGTCCTGTCGTTTCTTTTCATACACCAGCACCATTTGTGACAATGTTATGCCGGAAGTAAACCATACCCAAAATTCTGAACATTTCAATTGTACGTAGCCTTACACTGTTGACCTCCTAGTCTGATGGCTTAGACTGCGTCTTGGCATTAGTTGCTTGTTGCAGTATACAAATGCAGAACTCTCTCCCAAGTGTAGAATACCATGTGATTTTTTAGTTCTTCAATGGACAGATCCACGAGGCACCAAACCCTCAACTCTCCCAAGGTAGACATATAGCAGATGACTGGACAGACAGATTTTTGTAGGTGGAAAAGCTGACTGTATTTTTGCTTTGAGATCGCATTTTGATCTAATCAAGGCAAAATACACTTATGCGGACATCTTTGATGCAGAGGCAGCGATCACACAGTAGTGTTCTAACTCATATAATTTAGATCCCTGCCCCTCCGGTGACTTCGAGTGTGTGCCCGGAGATATACGATGCAAGAGGAGAAACGAGGCTGTATAAAATTAAATCAACAGAACCCCTCCAATTCTAGTCTGCACTCACAAAAGAACAGCAGAAGCAGCTTCATCCGTCGATCCACCTCTCCTGAGAGGAATCAGGGGATATGCATCTGAGTTCTGTTTCGTAGCATCCAGAATAGGTCTCTGAGGACCCGGAACGCCCAATGCAACCTTTTTCCCATCGATATCAATCGTTTCTCCAACTTCTTTCGAAGCTGTCAGGCGAGTGTGGATGAGACCGAAAGCGATGGTGTTGGCACGGACACCGAAGGGACCCCATTCTTTAGCAATGGTTTTGGTAAGACCGATGACGGATGATTTAGCAACGGCATAGTTGGCTTGACCGACATTTCCATGGAGGCCTGTGGTGGATGATACATTGACAATGGAGCGGTTCTCGCGGTTTTCACTCTGTAAGTGGATGTAACAATTTGAATCAAAAACAAGATTACGAGTACCTTGACACGAAAGTATGGAGCAGCCTGGCGAATTAAACGGAAAGGGGCGCGGACATGGATCTTCTGAATGATGTCAAACGCATCATCAGGCATATTATGAAGCATTTTGTCGAAGGTGAAGCCGGCTTTGTAGTAATAAGCCCATGGAACGTGAAGGATAGCTCCGATATTGCTGACCGTTATTCACAATATGGTTGATCTTGCCGTACTTTCTGTAGACGAGCAGTAAAGATTCAGGCACCAAGTTAAGTGCAGAGCAAAGAGGAACTCACTGAATAGTGGCATCAATAATTTTCTTAGGGAAATCATCAGCACCGACGTCCCCGGCTACAGCCAGTACGTCTCCGCCAGATGCTTGGATTTGCTTCGCAACATCGCTTAAGCGCTTTTCGTCGATACTGGTACACAACTGTCAATCTCAGTCTAGCTTGCTGAAACTCAAGCGTACTCGCTAATGACGACCTTGGCACCTTCTTTGGCGAAAAGGATGGCACAGCTTTTACCAATGCCCTAGTAAGAACGAGACCTAGCTCAGAAAAGCCCCTTGCCAACTAGCAGTGGACGGAAACACACTTGTCCAGCACCTGTCCAAAAACATGAATACACAGTTGAAACCGTGATAGGAATGAATAATTCACCGGTTATGATGGCAACATCACCAATCAGCAACCCTCTTGAGTGGGTGTTTGAGATATGTCCGGAGACCTGCGAAAGACGGCTGGCCATTGGTATGTAATGAGTAGGAAACCGTATAAGATAGAATCCAAAAAGAAGATACGAATAAATGGAATGTTCTCTTCGCAACGAACGGCTATCCGGCTAATCTCTACCGATAGACCTACACAGTAGTCTGAGACCATGGAACTCATGCAGACGACCGTGGAAAAGATTATGTCCATGTGCATGATTTGATTTGATTACTCACTAGCAAAAATTCCTGCAATCAACCATAGTTTGTTCACCTAGATAATCTTAAATTTTCCTTTCTTGTTGTGAACAAGCAGAAGAGGGGAGGGGGGAAACTCATTACAAGCATGCAATGAGTTCTCATCTCACCAGCTTGTATTTATCTCCATCTACCATCTTGAATTGAAACTAGTAAAACTTATTTTAGTGTAGCATTCCAACATTCTTAGGGTGTTGTTGCAAAGATATGGAAGCTGTTACAACAGCAAAGTGGTAATAACCTGTTATATACACAAATTTTAGGTAGAATAAGAGTTCAGGGATTTTGAGGTCACATAAACAACTGAGAAGGGGGAGACTTGGGATCCATTGGAATGATCTATACACATGTCATCTCTTTTTTGAACCAAGAATTCATAAATCACAGTCTGTAGTAGCATACAGAATACACAACTAATATGTGGTCCAAGCAGATACTGAAGGTAAAATCAAGGGTAGACTACTCTACACTGGATGGACCCACATGTCAAGAGAGAGACAGCTATATGTATTTATTATATTAGATATAAATTAGATTGGAATTTGGTACAAGTATAAAAACCCAAATTCAATGATATACTGAACAATTTAGCAACCAAACGGATGGAATAAACCTCCTAAAGGAACTCGCACTACTGCCATAGCCCACACAGGCCGTCTTGAACTCGATGTCCAAGATTCTCTGCTTCGGGCTCGTGAAATCCATGTAGGACACGTGCAAGTGAGAAAGCTTGCCCTCTCCCTGAGAGAACCGTCGACGCTGGATAAATTGTTCTTTCATAAACAAACCAGATTGCTTCGCGCCGCATCACAAACATGGTAAGTGTCCAATTTCTGAAAGCAGAAGAGAGAATAAAAATCAAAACGGTAAAGAAACTATAGCACTAGATCTATTCTTAAAGGGAAACAAACAATAAAAAAGCCAAGAATTTGAACTGAAAGGCCGAACTCCTTGAAAATACAATGGTCATGAAGCCAAAAAGAGCAGCCGAAAAACGCAATAACAGAATGTAAGCTTAAGATACCACTCACAACAAACAGAAAAAGGCACCAAAAAAAACTTCGCCACCTGCCTACCTACCGCCCTACCGCAGCATCGCTATATTCTTCTCCCCCATGGCTTTTGCGCAGCTGTGCACATGCCCAAAATCCACACTTCCAGTAACATCATCCACACACACCTCAATCTTCATAACCCAAGTTTCCTTCATCACCTGTTCAATTGTCAACCTCTTGCTCGGATCGGGTTCTAACATCTTCCTCAACACAGGTCTACACTGCCTCGGATTTAGGTTATTGATGGTAGAGGGGCACGAAGCTATATATGCAGTCGAGGATGAACAAGCGGATATGTAGGCTGCGAAAAGGGAATCAGAAGGTTGAGCGGAACGCCAAGGAAGTTCAGAGAAGTGGAGGCAATAATAGACTATTCCACAAGCCCAGACGTCGACTAGACGTGCGTCATAGGCTGCAAAAGGAAGGAGAGCATGAGAGGAAAGAGCGAAAAATAGAAAGAAGGAGACGTACGTTTGCTTAGGAATTGTTCGGGAGCGATGTAGGGTTCGCTGCCGCATAACCCTGATGACATGTGTACAGTTGCCTCCCACGGTAACCTATACACTGTGGAAGCACCATAATCACCGATCTAGTCCACGCGCATGTTTGCAAGAGACCGAGAAGACTGTCAATGCAAAAAAGCGGGAAACCTGCAGTCAGTCAAGATACACACCTTGAGATTTCCCTTTGAATTAAAAAAGAGGTTTTCAGGTTTGATATCGCGATGAGCTACACCCTGGGAGTGAAGATAGGATACGCCGCTAAGCAGCTGTTTGAAACAACATTCCACCTCGCTGGGAGTCATACCGCTGGAAGACAAAAATCAACTGATCCATTGACAGCTCAGGGAACTGCAGACGAAGGGCGACGACCTTGCTGCAGCCTAATGAGAATGAGCTCACCCTTTCTTGATGGCAGCATATAGATCACCACCAGGACAGAATTCCATGACCTCGCACCAATTGAGATTCTCGTCCTGGACGAGGTCAACGGTCTCTACGACGTTGGGATGATGAAGTGTCGAGGAAATGCAGAATTCGGCGGTAAGTTTTTTGACGTATTCTTTTTCCGATTCGTTTTTTCTACGTTTGCGGAACTTCTGCAAGGGTCATGAGCGAAAAAGGGTCCGAGGAAATATGACGATGATGGCGCACCTTGACGGCATAGAGTTTTTCCTCGCTGCGATCCCATTTGTGAGCTAATCTGACGACACTTGTTGCGCCTTTGCCGATGGCCACTCTTTGGCATACACCGTACTTTTGTGAAAGGCTGACGGCACTGTCACCGGCCGTGCTCCTTGGCTTGATGTCGCCGGCCTCCGAGTCTGAGCGCTTGGAGGAGGAAGAGCCCTTGCGGCTGACCTTGGGCCCGGCACCCAGGAGGTCCTTGAGATTGAACTTGTGGCCGTCGGTGTTTATGGAGGCGGGTTTGCTGCGGAGAGCAGGGGGCACTGGGGAGAAGGCGGGTGGTGGGCTGAGACCTGGCTTTGGATTTCTTGGTTTATCCTTGGCTCTGGCGAGGAAGCTGGAGACGCCGGCGGAGATGCTTGGGGTTCTGCTCGCCGGGCGGCTTGGATAGAGGGAGTGTGTGGGGGATGGGGAGTCGGAAGATGGGGGAGTTGGAGGGCGGCTGTGGTCCATGGTGGGCTGGGACAAGAGGGGTCAGAGGTGTGTGGCGTATATATATATAACATATATATAACTTTGACCAACACGTGCTCCTCGTCGTCTCCTCCCCCATCCTCACTGTCTTCAGCACTCCCAGCCCGCCCCACCGCTCAATGGCGAAAATCCCGCTCAAGGGCCTAATTATACATCCTCCTGTCGCTCGCCACCGACCGTCTCAGCCCCAGAGCCACTGCCCAGGAGACCCATGTGCGTGGCCTTGACAGGTTATCTGCAGATTATCCCAGGTAGTATTTCACCAGACTCGTATCCCCTTCTTCTCTACACCTCATCCGGAGTTTATCCGAACCCTGATGGCGGAGTTTCATCAGCTGTACAGTTTATTAATGTGGCTGAGTTACGTCATCCCCTCGAAGTGCACACCATCGTCCAAGGTGTGATCGACTGACAGCTTTCTTTCAGATCTCAAGTCAATGGGTCAGCAATCTCTGTCCCCCTGCCTAATACACTAACACATCCCACAGTCAATCTCCGTTCTCAAAAGCGCCTCGCCGCCAGCATCGCCGGCGTTGGCAAGCGCAAAATCTGGCTTGACCCCGCCGAACAAGCTGAGATCGGCAATGCCAACTCACGCAAACACGTCACCAAGCTCATCAAGGATGGCCATGTCATCGTCAAGCCCACTGTCGTCCACTCCCGTGCCCGCACAAGAGAACTCCTCGCTGCCAAGAGAAAAGGCAGGCACACCGGTACCGGTAAGAGAAAGGGTACTGCCGAGGCTCGTATGCCTACCAAGGTCCAGTGGATGAGAAGGCAGAGGGTACTCCGAAGACTGTTGAGGAAGTACAGAGATGCCGGCAAGATTGACAAGCACCTGTGAGCCCAGTCCTTCCCAAGTTTCACTTGCAGAATCTCACCCCCCCTAGTTATCACTCTCTCTACCAAAAGTCCAAGGGTAATGTCTACAAGAACAAGCGTGTGTTGATGGAATTCATTCACAAGGCCAAGGCCGAGAAGAACCGCACCAAGGTAATTGCCGACCAGATGGAGGCCCGTCGTATCAAAAACAAGGTTCGTGTCATCCTTCCCTTCCCTTCTCTTCCCTTCACTCTTCTGACAATTTATTTTGACAGGCTATCCGCGAGCGTCGTGCTGCTCGTGTTGCAGAGAAACGCCAGGGGCTCATTGCCATCGAACACGAAGATGTTCAAGAGTAAAAGGTTCCCTGTCGTTCTATTATCCCTCTATCCTTCCATCGTCGCTTATGGCCATCCATATCATCAATATGTACAACTCGTATGCTCTCTGGGAAAGTTTATGCAATTATCTTCTTGTCAGTCTAGCGGGCCGTCAAGATATATCATGAGCACCATCAGATACGTGTGCTAGGATACTATTCCCTTGCAGTATTTCCAAGCTTGGGAATCAATCGAATTATATTTGTTGAACTGCGATAGTTCAGTGCTTGAATTGCAGTTGGGAAACATCATTCATGGTACACATGCTCCATCTATTCAGATACGAAGATCTGGTCATGAGAGTTGGTGGCACATGAGGTATATAGAGTGAATTTGCTTGTGTATTTTGAACGGTCGACTCTATGTTCGTGGTCAACTAATAATTCCTTGTTTTCAATAACTGGTTGCTGAGCCCCATTCATCATCAGACCAAGATTGGAATGTTGACTACGAATTTAGGGTATTATGATGATGTTTGACAGTGATAATTAAATTATCACTCCTATATCCATCTGTTGTCATACATGGCATGTTAAGAGTATCATCCGTGGGATCAATACCTTTAATTCAACCGAACCGACACTGACTAGTTTTATTAATTACAAATAATTGCCGTGGTTGACTTCCCGCTTGATTTGCTGTCAAGGACCACAACAAATGCCAGGAGTATTTGAAACACAGCTCGACAGTGAAAGTCCTTTACGTGTCGTTATAACACCTTCTCAATCATCGTTTTTTGCGGGCGAGCAGTTCTCAGTAACAATAACTTTCACCAATGTCCGTTCTCCAGAAGCAGGAACTTCTAAAAGTCATTCAGAGCGAGCGAATACTCAAACACGTACGCATAAACGCGGGGCACATTCTATATCGTCGGCACCGCTTGCTCAACCGCCAACATCCCCTGGGACCCCACGCACACTTGCAAGCTTTTCATCCCAAAAGTTGAATGGCTACAATGGTGGTGAACTTCCGAGGAGGAGAGGACTAATTGGAACTACGAAAGTCGGGTGCCAGGATGCGCATCGGCCTCAGTTGATTGAGCAGAGAGGGAAGAAAATACAGGCCAAATCCCTGTCGATATCGATCTCACCCCAAGAATCAGAAGAACAAGCTGGAGAGAGAGCACGAGCTGTTGTACCCATTTCTGCACCATCTTACCAACAGTCCTACTTTGATGCAAGGCAATGTGAGTTCATTATTCTTGTACCAAAGCAGTTTCACAGAGGACTGTCCAGTGCCTGCCTCGTCACCTGTACCTTCGCCTCTCTCACGTACCGACGCACTTGCTCTTTCTTCTCATCATCCACACGCTCGAAAAGTATCGATTTTGGACGGTCAATTATCATTGGACGTACTCTCCCCGACTACATCACTTCCACCTCAGTCAACTACTCCTACCGGTCCCTCACTTTCGTTGACAACCATCTCTGAATCCTCTTCTCCTGAGCATGCATTACTAGTGCCCCTCAGTACACCACGCACGCCCTCACATCTTTCACCAACTTCCCATGTAATGCAGGCATACCCATCGGTCACTCCAATGACTGCTACTCTGCCTTTTCGAGCCACGATGCATGCTCATAACCAACAACTCTCTCAGCAGGTGCATCTTGGTCTAGGACAGCCTCAGAGTCAAAGCCGGGTGCCGCAACGAAATGCGTACTCTTCGACGTATCCCTGGTCAAGTAGCAAACAATCAAGCAACGAACTGATATTATACTCATATGCACAGCTTGTTGGAACAGTTCTTATCACACCAGAAGGTACTGGTGCGGCTGTGCCCACACAAGGGCAGAGGGCTAATATGGACAAAGTTCGTCGAGCTTTGCTCCGAAGACGGGTTGCTATCGGTGGTGGTAGCATGGATATTTCACGATCTTTGCACAACATCCCGAGCATGAATCTTGGCCTGATAGGCGGAAACGGTTCCCATCACACGAAATATCCGCGGATACCAGGTTATCTTAGGCAGAAAGGCCATAGGCGATCTCTGAGCTTATCATCGAGCTTGATGTCACTTTTGTCTCCAACCCTGGAAACAATGAGCGCACGTGCAACGACGACACTACCACCAAGTCACCTCAATGGCAAGACGATAGCAACGACAGACCGTACGCCTATTCATCACTCAGACTCAGGAGGTGGCGCTCGCTCAGGTCTTCATATCATGAACCAGTCTTCGTTGGGTGGAGAAATTCTGGAAGAAATAGATCCAGAGTTACCGTTGCCAACTTTTGAGGCTCAACCGAGTATGGTTGCGGTAGACCTATCACTTTCACCTGGTGAATCAAGGAGTTGTACGTCCCCCACCTGGCCGGGATAGCTCATGACTGAGACAAACCACACGCTTTAGATATCTATGCTATTGAACTTCCTGATGTGTTACCTCCAACATATAAAGGAAGGACACTCCAATTTTCTTATGAGCTTGTAGTTGGGACGTGCAGGGCGGGGCCGCCAATATCAGCGACTCGAACGAGAGCAAATAGTATCAGTCGAGTAATGAAAGTTCCCATCAGAGTTTACAACCATGTCACAGGTACTTCGTTGAACTTCGTTTGTGTTGATGGGGTGAGTTCTGATATTTGGGTAGTGGGTCGGTCACCACGACCATACGATATGTTATGGCCTGTATTGCGTGATCAGCTACCGCTACCAGAGAAGGGGAAGGATAAGGGAATTCCTGAGACACAGGGGAAGGTTGTTGAGGCTTCAGGGTTGATGGCCGAAAGAGCGGTACACTTGTCACCTCGTACGTGCTTTCCTATACTTTGAACATTGAGCGTTCAACATTCATAAACCAACTCAGGTGCCCAAGGATCCCTGGAAGATTTGAGGAAGTACACAAAGCGCCTCGTCTCTTCTTTGTCTCCAGTCCTCACTGGAAAGAGGACCAATCGTCCTCAGTTACTTCAAAGTGTCAATGACGGGCGGTCAGAGACTTCGTCTTCGCCATCACCTTCATTTGTTGACAGTGGTCCGAGAAATGCTGGACTGAGGATGAGCATGGACGGTGCCAGGGAAGGGGAAGAGGATCGGACAATGGTTGGGTGTCGAGAGGCAGTGGAAATTCTGACTCGATTACCAAAGAAAGGTGGGGTGTAGCACTTGTCGCTTTTGGATGGCCTTGCTCAGTTCATGACATTACACAGCTTCATACGATGTTAACAAGGACGGGGTCAAAGTTGCTGTACTAACATTTTCAAAATCCGCCTACCGATTAGGCGAGACTGTATCCGGTGTTGTTGAGCTGAACGATAGAATAGGGCGTGCACGTGTGTTACAGGTAGGTCGTACTTGTGTTTGCGTCGGGAACGAAAACTTTACATCTTATCCAGCTCTGTGCGATCTTGGAAGCCCATGAAACACTTCCAATTTCTGTAGCGCCCCTTTCCAGCGCACGTAATCTTAAACGAGCATACGCAGAGCATTATGCATCGTTCACTATCAACACGCTTCGTACTACATTCGCTCTTGATATACCATCCGATGCTAGCCCTGCTTTTCAAATAAAAATGGATGATGTGGAAAGCTGTCCCTCAATTCGGACTACTTCAACCCCAGTGTCACAAGGAGGCTTGGAGTGGAAAGTGCGGTTATGTCTCGTTGTTGCTATTGCGTCTGAGACGTCAGATCCCGGTACGGAAGGCGTCTTATTTCGAAGTCTTAAACGTGATGGCTTGAGAGGAGCATGGGGTTCCTCATGGCGTGCTCCGAAATCACTCGCTCCTCTAGAAAAATCAAAAATGGGGGATGAGAAAATGAAACCGAGGAGTTGGACACAGCTCCTTTATGACTCTGTCTGGAGTACCGTAAGCGATGTGGGCGATGAAGATGGAAATCAGCATCATGATGGGGATGGGAGTGATGAGGAAGGTGGAATAAGCGATGAGAAGGGTTATGATGGGATAAAACCGGATTTGGCTGGTGGGGTGGGTGTGGGTGTTGATTTTTCGGGTGGTGAAAGGGGTTGGAATGAGGTTAAATTGGAGATGGTGGAATGTGAGGTGCCAATTAGGGTATGGCCCGGTAATACGGCGTTTAGAGCGCTGGATGTGGTTTTCGATGTTTGACAGATGTGTAATTTTTCGTTTTGGTTCTCTGCTGAATGGGGATTCTTTTTTTATGATGTTATATATTCGAGTATGTTGTATTGTTGATAGTCACGACCCGATATTTGTTCCCTGTTTGTATTATCACCCATCTATCCTAGACGAGTGTTTCTGTTACAAAAGAGTTATGAATGCTTCCTGTCATTTCAAAGGGATGGTTCAAGTAGATGAATTTGAATTTGGCTACAAATCATGACTTTTGCTGGTACTGTCCTGGAATATTGAACGCTACACTGAAAATGAGTTAGGTTTCATCTCTTGATGATTAAATGTTTCATTGCATATAGAGATAAATACAGGGATTGAGACAAGACCTGTTCTGAGGATAAGGCCTCTATGCCACCACCTGCTTAGGTGCAATGAATATACATTAATTCTTTTCCTTTACTCTTCTGGACATACTGCTAGCAGACATTGCCCATGCATTCCTCCTCATGCCTTCTGTAGATACAACTTCCGGGCCCTGCTTAGGTCCTCTGCATCTAAGCACTATTTTGCTTGTTGTGGAATAGAAATCCAAAACAGCAGCAGATCATGTGGCCTTAATTTATCATGTGGTTTTCGGTAACTTGATTTGAAATGTACCTGCCCAGACATGACACTTCAAGCCAGGAACAAGACGGTAGAGGAAAAGTACGACATACATTGAGGCAAAGATGTGACCTCGGGCGATATAGTACCATTTAGACCCAGCCTTGCAAGAGCACCCTTGATGATGCCAGCTGACATCGCCACATATGTTTTGGCTCTGCGGGCAGCTTCTGCCCTACTCTCCCAAGACGAAAGTCTCGTGATAGGTCTGAATTGGTTGTCCTGAAGAACATAAATTCCCTGTGTCGATTATTAGGGCATTTGTGTGCGTAGCAATCGTGCATAAATCTTACCCTGTGATTTGTTCGCAAATTGTCAACCTGTTTGTCCCAGAGTATAATCCAGATGTCTTTACAGATGAACTTGACAATGTCAAGCGTGTCCGCGAACAACCCTCGATCACGACAGAGTCTGCGAGAAATCACTTGGAATCCTCTTAAAAACGACAATCCAGGTACAAGTACTTTTCAGTAATATTCGCCCCAACATGCATGCCGATGCTCTCCAGTCTGACTCTGACTGCTTCTTCATCTTCGCTTCTCGGTGGCGCAGTGGCAGGTGGAATCAGTCCAGCTTGAAGCATTTCTTGTTCTAATTTCTTCGCGCGTGTGGTTGCAACTGTTGAAGAGATCCTGAGCGTGTTTACCATCTCTATGGAGAAATAATCCATGAAAGCAGCATCGATTTGTCTCTGCGGCGGGTCTGCAAGGGATGTGGGCATGGTAGGAATAAACAAATAATTACAGTCAATTACTAATCTAGTTGTGATGATCTCATGGTGCAGTGCGATCCACCAAGTTGATACAACCACAACATGTCTGCTTTCTCATCCATCTTCCCTAGTATTCGCAGATCACAGGCTTCAGCCATGCAGTCTCAGCCGGATCCACTCTCAGAACTTCGATTTGCGCTCGAGGTTATGCCGGGCTCTAGGAAATATGTATTTACACCAGGCGCACGCGCTGAGATTCTGGCAAAGTTGTACTCGAGTTTTTTGGGCAATCATCCACAGTTGTTTTTTCCTGCTAGCGCTGGTGGTAGCAATGGCGCTGGAAAGATTCCGCAGCATATGCTATTGTCAGAATTTCAAATTTCGCATGGTGCGAGCAGTGGGTCAGAAGATGCGATACCTGGCAGACCGTGTGCACATCTTTTCCAAAGGGGGGAGTGTTGCTTCCGATGCAAGTGCGTATTCTGCTGTTAAGTCAGTGTACGTTGTGTTGATGACAGTGTGAAGAGAGTGCTCGTTAGACGACAGCTGCGTGCTCTGTGCCAAATGTTTTCATGCAACGGATCACACAGATCACAACGTTAGCTTCTTTATTGCCCTGCACCCAGGTGGAACCTGCGATTGTGGTGACCAAGAGGCCTGGCGGCTACCTTTATCATGTCCACACCACCCTCCTCCACCCTATCCGGAAGAAGTGGCCGAAGTGTTTACAGCTGGTCCACGTGTTGCATCGAGACCTCTACCTCGTGATATTCCTCCAGTCCAGCACTATCCCTTCCGAACTCAGGTCCCTGATGACTTGCGAAGTATGATGCAGCGGACTGTTGGTTTCGTGCTGGATTATATCTTGGATACTATGGATTACTCTCCTGACGAACCTGGACCTCCATTTCACGAAAGTGACCTCCGTCTGCAACCAACAGCAGATCCAATGACGAAGGACCAGTACTGTGTCATTGTCTGGAACGATGACAAGCATTGTTATGATGAACTCATAAAGGTGCTTTGTGATCTTACAAACAGAACAAGGGAAGAAGCCCTGGAGGTCATCCAACGAATAGAGGATACCGGTCGTGATATCATAGACATGAGTACCAATGTCACCAAATTGTACGAGATGTCCATGTCGATTGCCCAAATCGATTTAGGGGTCACCATACGACGCGCGTACGATACATTCTGCGAACAAGTTGTTTCCGTACTGATTGACTGGTTGTTGGATTTGACAAAATGCCGTGTTGGGACAGATGCGCTGATCATTAAAGAGATCATTGCTGCTGAGTTGTTATCATCCAGGAGGAAAGAGATGGGTTATCCCATTAACACTCGGTCGCCCCTTTACATCAACGACCCGAGTCCCACAAGGATTGATGCTCTCTTCCTCTATCATACAAGACTATGGAGGAAACCTCGATTGCATTTGAAGGACGTGTATGCGTCAATCAATGCCCTCAGTAAAAATCACAAACTCGCCCTAGGTATGTACTTTGTCTCCTACCATCACCTTGATACATATGCATATTCTCACAGCTGGCCGTTTTGCAAACGTCTATCATAGAGTCATTGATGCATACCTGCTTGTCGATCGTGAGATCGAAACCTGTATTAAATATTTCGCTCTTCAACTCTTCACAACTCCTTCGGTCGCAGCACATATTGTCAAGAACCATAATCTCATTTCCCGTCTTCTCAATATTATATCAGCATTCTTCACCAACCACATATCTGATAAGCACATTCAACATCAGGCATCCTACTCTGGTCCCCTAGACGTTGAATCTTATCCATTCAAATCGAAACGCTTCATGCCGGTATTCAGTGATCTCCGATACATTTGCCATACTGAACCAGTACAAGAGATGATCGCTCGAAACCGTGATTACATCATTCAATTCTCCAAAACGTGCCAATTGTTCATGTGTGTTAATCCAAACAAACGTGCAGTCTCAAGTCACGTTGAGTACGAGACCGATGCTTGGATATCCGTGTTCAATGTGACTCTTTCACTCTCTCGGGTTATCAAAGTCTTCGGCGAAGCATTCATCAAAGCCAATACAAATCAACTCCTCTCTGCTCTTAGGCATGTCATCCACACAATTCTGATGACCATCACTCTCACAGATGAGAGGCTGGATAAAACTAAACACGCTCCAATGGCATTTCACAAAGTTGAGTTTAGTGGGCGTGAGTATCAAGTTGTAAAATTTGACGTCTTGGTGGGATGGGTTAGCTTTCACCATTCGCTACATTGGTTGCTGGCGGAGTTATTGAAGCATACTCGATTGCTGGGTAGAGCAGCATTGAGGCCGCTTGGATACGAAGATTTGAGAAGTGCATTACTGGATACGGCGAGTGAACAGGCCATTCTGACACTTGTTGATTTCCCGTTACGAGGTGATTTCACTGCATTGGTCTTTTGAGTCAGTCTGATGTTTTTTTCTCCCTTTTTCTAGTGCTCGTGATGATCGCACAAATTCGAACAGGACTCTGGGTTCGCAACGGGTTCGCGATTCGCGGTCAACTTTTGCACTATAGAGACTACATGCTCCGCGAGCTGTGCTACGACCAGGACCTTTACATCCTCCAAACCTCTCTCGTCCTCGTTGACCCCAATATCATATTCGTCACCATCCTTGATCGTTTTGGTCTCCTCGGTTATTTCTCCGGAATGACAACACACCCCGTATTTGAATTACAACAACTGTCTAGTATGGTTGAGGAAGTGCTCTACGTTTTGATCGTCATCCTCAGTGAAGGCGCTAGTGCTCAAAGGATGTCGGTTGAAGGTACTGTGCGGAGAGAGATCATACATGCTCTTGCTATGGGCCCTTGTACGTTCTCAGACCTGGTGAAACGTGTTGCAGAGCGACTGGTTGATGACATGTCATTCGAGAGGATGCTACTTCAAGTGGCTAATTTCAAACCACCAGAGACGGCTACAGATTCGGGGCTTTACGAACTCAAAGACGAGATATATGATGAAGTTAATCCATTTTTCTACCATTATACAAGGAACAAAAGGGAAGAGGTGGAGAACATACTTAAAACAAGGTTGAGGAAGAAAACCGGAACAGACGGTGATCCGGTGATCGTGCCAAGAAGGTTTGGAGTGAGTGAGGAGCAAGGTCTGTTTAGCAGATTAATGGAGTCGTTTGAGAAGGAGGTGTTGATCCAGATTATGTTCTATTCTCTGGAAAATGTGTTGAGGGTGACAGATTCCAGTGGTGCAACACCACCTTCGGCAGAGGCAATCTTGGATCAGGCGTTGCATCTTGTGATGTTAGGAATTGTAGAGCGTGGTGAACGGTTCGCAAGGCTAATTGCAAGGACGTCATTCAACAGCAGACGTGAGGGAACAGGTGGGAGAGGAAAGACACTCTTGGATGTGATTTGCACACTTGAACACCATGACAAGTACAAACCATATCACTCCCGCTCTACTTGGATCCTTGATGAGCTGGAGAAAAATATTTTTGCTCAAGTTCGTACTCGTCGCGTTGTACTCGATCGAATGAGCGTACCAAAAACCAGTGCAGAAGAAACTAGGAAACGCGCAGCCAAGGCGAGACAAGAAGCACTCATGCAACAGATGAAGGCTCAGCAAGCCAGTTTTGCGATCAACCTGGATGATATTGGGGATGATGAAGATGAACTGATGGAAGAAACAGATGAAAATGAGCAAGTCAGTTTTGGAACGTGTATTGTTTGCCAAGAAGATCTCAATTCAGGCCGAGGATTCGGAGCGCTGAGTCTGATCCAACCAAGCAGGTTGTTACGCAAACAACCAGATATTCCAAATTCTTACCTGAACGAAGTCTTGACGATGCAATCCTTGGATCGTGCACCGTCACCTACACCAATCAAATTCCCTCCTTCGAAAGAGGAAATCATCGATTCTGCCAAGCAGATCATGCCGCCTAATTTTGAGGGATTTCCAACTTCGTATACCAAATTTGGCTTGTACGGGTCCGTGTGTACGCACATGATGCATCTGGAATGTTTCCAGGTGTACAGCATCTCCATTCGCCAACGACATCGCGCTCAGGCTACTCGAAATCATCCCGAAAGCATTCCGAGAAAAGAGTTCATCTGTCCTCTATGCAAGAGTTTGGGCAATGCAATTCTGCCGGTAACGAATCCACCTCAGACGATACTTAATACCGTGCCATTTGCCGACTGGATTAGGGCAGCAGGAATCGGTATCTTAAAGAGTAAACCTGATCCATTGATGGATTCACTGCAGTTCAAGAACGGGACGGGCGAGTTCGTATTCTGGGGTGTGCAGGACTCAGGATATACAGCGGCACTGAGAAATTCAGATAGATGGGGGGATCTCGATATTACCAGGATGCTCGATACGCTTATCACCGTGTGCAAGTCATTTTCGCAGCAAACAAGACATCTACGGGACCGACCAGAACCTGAAGCTGGAGACCGAGGCGCGGGGATATACTTGCCCGAGGAGTTGATTGGATACACTATTGCTGGGATCGAAGTCGCGCACAGAGGTGTAGATGGGGGTGGGCTGGTGGCAGATAATTTGACAGAGGCGCAGATGAGGATGATTAGGGGCATGTTGGTTTGTTTGTCAAAACTTTCTGCAATGCACTTTAAGGGTCGCCCGGACGAGGGGCGCGATGCGATCCGACAGGCGATCATCAAGCGTCTTTTACCAGAGTGGAGCCGGATTACTCTGACTTCGTTCTCGTACCCTCTGTTGCTTAGGGATCCATTTACAGTTGTAGTGGAAACGGCAGTGGTAGCTCCGGAGATGATCAAACACATTCTGGTTCTCGCGTATTATGCGTGTCTAGCTCGGACGGTTATTGGGCTGATTTACATACTCACCAAGACACGGAGCTTCAACATTCCGTATATCATGGATAGGAGTCATGCAGAGGTTTTCGGTGATGTCCGTATGTTCTTTATGTCTGTTGTTCGACACTCGCCAATATTCGAGCATACTGCAATGCTTGCATTTGAAAGCTTTGGTGAAGCACGGATAGAGAAACTTCTGTATCAGTTTACGCTCCCTTTCCTCCGCCGAGCAGCTATTTTGTGTCGATCGATCCTTCCATCAGCCTTCCCTACCCCTGTTCTTGATAACAGGTCGTCTCAAGATGAATACAGGCGTTTGCTTGACATGCTTGGCATCCCACCTCTTGCGGATTTACCACACCAGGAGACACTACAAAACGCACTTTCAGGCTGGTGTGCACACTACGGACACTCCCAGGCTTCGTCGCAGCTCAATTGTGGCGTGGTTTTAGAATATCCGACAATTTATCGCATGGCTCGGCTGCCTGTCGTGTTGGACAGCTTGTTCGGTCCACAGGACAAGGTGTTAACATGTCCGCGATGTAATACCATTCCAGTAGATGCTGCGATCTGTCTCATTTGTGGCGTGACATGCTGTTTCCAGAGTTACTGCTGTACAGATCTCGATTATAATGAACGTGGAGAATGTAACATGCACACCCGAGAGTGAGTCATTCGTTTGAATGTATTTGACAGTCATGAAGTAATTTGGCTCATCTGCTTTCGTCAGATGTGGGGGCATGATTGGCATCTACTTCCTTGTGAAGCGTTGCTCACTGCTGTTCCTTAATGCTGGGAATGGAACATTTGCGCTGGCGCCTTATATGGATGGAAATGGGGAAGTGGATGTAAACATGAGGTGTGTGAGACGCTTTGTCTAAATAAATGACGTCTGACAGATAATTTCATCAGACGAGGGCGACGTCAATATCTACACTCTGCCAGATGGGAGGATGTCAGGAGGACTTGGCTAAACCACGGTATTCCGACGATTGTGGCAAGGAAACTGGAAGCCACTATAGACCCAGGAGGATGGGAGACCTTTTGAGGCTCGTGTTTCGTTGATGTGAACTTGATGGCGAATGAATGGACCCCATTTAATTCAGGAACCTTATGCTCCTGCCTTTTCAAAAAACCAATCTGACTTTTGTCTCGGTTTTTCACTGAATTTACTAGAACCATATATTCGGTTGTATGATTGGATTCACTAGTCCATCTGTATTCTTCGTGTATTATAAAGTCAAAGTTTTGAACCTTCGGAGTGCTCCACATGAGGCGGAACAATCAGACGGGATACTGTACGTTCACGACCTAAGACTCGCATGACCTCGGTCACACTGGGCCCATCCTATTGTAAGAAGTCGTCAAATTGCTTGAATGTGTTCATCAAATCGACTAACCTTCATCCCTGTCAAGGCGTATCTAAGACTTTTCATAAAGACCTTGGGCGAGTACCCCAGACGGTCCTGCTCGCTCTGCAGAAGACCTGCAAAATCAAAGGCTCTCCAAGGTCCTGATACTTCCAACAGCTTTTCTCGAACATGAGTGATGATATGCCCTGTAAATCCTAATTAAGGAAAAATATAAGTTTGAATGGGTGAATATCTCACGGAGCACAGACACCGGAATTCGTTTCAACATGTCCTGTGCTTCCTGAGCCTTCAAGTTTGGTTCTGTGAAAAGCCACGGCGCATGAAGCGGAATATCAAAAATGTTCGTGGTGCGCCCCTTAAAAGTATAATCCGAGAATCTCTCTGGCTCAAGACAAACTACTGCTTACCTCGAGGAGAAGAATAGCGTCTTTGATATGGTCAATGCTCGTATACTGACTAACAACCAACTTGTCAACAATGGAACAACAATTGGGAGGTAGAGAATGGTACCTGGAAGGAAATCGTTCTTTGATCTCTTCATGGACCTTCTCTGCCAAGTCTTCAAGTCCCTCTGGTGTCGACCATGTACGCATTAGATGTCGTTTGTTGATATACTCTAGCTTTGCCTGATCCAAACTCGAACTCCGATGTGTCATCGCAGAGAGATCGAACTAGACCAGAAAGGTCAACCGGGCCGCATCGCGAATATCAGAAAAAAGTGTTTTATACCTCATTGATGATCTCCTCGAGGGACATAATAGCTGTACTATCTGGTGCATCATGATGATGATGATGACCCATCGACACGGTTTTCTCTTCTCGTTCTGGATGCCGTGTCCCCCACCCTGCGAGAGCCAGCCAGTTCAGGATTGCGCCGGACTCCCATCCTCGGCGCTAGAATAGAGAGCATTCAAAACTCCATTGAACTATGAGCCTCGTTTCTTTTTTAACTCATACATACTATATAGTCGACGACCTGTACGTCTCCGTTGCGTTTCGACATCTTTGAACCGTCTGGATTGATTAATAATGGTATATGAGCAAATTTCGGGACTGGAAGACCGAGTGAAGCATAGAGATCGAGGTGCAGTGGCAGTGAAGGGAGCCATTCCTAACTGGATCGTTCAGGGAATGCGATGATTTTTCATGAAACTGTATACGGACCTCCCCGCGAAGGACATGTGTGATACCCATTTCATGGTCATCGACAACAGAGGCGAGATGATAAGTCGGGAATAGATCAGTCTTGAGAAGGACTGGATCCGTTGGAAGCGATGCGTGGGCATCTTTCAATTGACCAAATACAAGATCACTAGATGAAGGTCGTGTTGGAAGGTTACTGTCCTGAAACATTGATTTGAGCTGGGTTTATATTTCTTTTTGATTGAAACCAGCGCCATACATTCAAACGGACGATTGACTTTTCTCCTGCTTTGACACGACGAGCAACCTCTTCATCTGTGAGGTGAAGACAAGATTTGTCGTATGTGGCATTCGAGCCCGTCCGCGCAAGCCTCTCCCTTGTTTCTGAAAGTCTATCTGGAGTACAAAAACACCTGTATGCATGCCCTGACTAGTAATTATGCAATGAGCGACTCATATAGGAGTAGCTTTAACATTGGACACCAACCTCCAATAGTTTCCGAGAATAGGATCGATAGAGGTCTAGACGTTCTGACTGATCTACTGAGCGGATGGTGGGCCATTCATTTTAGGATAATCCCACCTGGAAATAGGGTGCATGTGGACCCTCTCTTCCAGGACCTGCAAGTGATCGTCAAGAAACATGCCAGGCAGTCCTCACTTCCTCATACCATAGTCATATTCAAGTCCCGCCCATTCTAGCGCATACCTTATCCCTTCCACTGAGCCTGGTATAGTTCTTGTCTGCCCCCAAGGCCGTCAAGTCATTTTTTGAAAAAAAGAAAACAAAGCCAATCGTTGACTCACGGCATCCGTATCTTCTATCCTTAATACCCATTTTCCTCCGTGTTTACGTGCAAACAAGTGATTGTAAAGTGCCATACGGAGTCCACCAAGGTGCAAGGGGCCAGTCGGAGAAGGAGCGAATCGAAGTAAAACCATGGCACACTTTCAATACAGTTAGCAGACAATGTTATGAGGTGTCACATGCTAATGCGGTATTAATATCAGATTCCTATGTCGATATCTCAGTTTGACTATTAAAACCCCAAGACCATTTTGACACAATTTACAGTCAAGTGTCACACAAGCTCTTCTTCACTGAAAAACCAACAGTGCGATCCACTGGCACAATGCTTTTTAGAAGAGGGAGTGGCCACCATCACAACACAGTCAAGTATACATGCTCATAAGATTTGGTACTCAACAAGTCTGTTGATACTGGGCAGATTGTTATTCTAGAAAGGTGGGAGAAAATGAAGATATGTGGACAGGACTCAAGACAGTAGTAGAAACCGACGTTGATGATATTCCCCTCTTTTTAAGGTTTACGTTCGTGTAGTGATCACTATCATTGTTTCTTGATGCACCATCTTCCAGGTGGCCGTCATAAACGGAACATGACGCTTGCAATTGTGTATGGACTCATGATTAAAACATCAGTGATGAAGTCAAATATATACAACCCGTGGCAATATCAAGACGAGTGCAATCTATAAATAAAAACACAACAACATTGTCGAAAGCACCCTACAAGTACAAAAATACAGCACAACAAAAAAAAATACCATCGTAGTGGATTTCCAGACAGAAACGAGACAGAGCATGCATAAATGTTGAAAGCTCCAAAAGCATAGAGAGAGAAAAAAGATATCACTGAAGACCAGAATTTTCCGAGATCCATCATAAATGATGCAGGAGATCAGTAGCGATGAATCTCGTGATTGTCAATCAGAGTCGTGCCGGACTGGAATGAAAAGGGTCGACTTCGTCGACTAGAGTAAAGATCGGAAAGCCTGTCAGGGCGGTAGTCAGTGCTGCTGACAGGACTCTGGTCAAGCTTGCAAGCGTTGCGTTGTACACTGTCATAGCATAAAGAGCAGGATGGCCCGATGGGTTTTATAGGACTACACTCGACCCTCGGTGTCAAGAGAGATGACAACTGGCGAGGAAACTTCCTTGCCTTTTCTTGGATTTGCTGCACTTCAAGACTAGTCTTCCATTCATCAGGAAGGCCCTAGATTAAAACAGCAATCCTAGTCAAAACCCATTGACTAGAAACGAGTCTCATCAACTTACAATGAATGCATGTGATTTAGGGTCCCAGCTGACGTGAACATGAAACTCGAATCCCTGTGGATCACTGATACGCGCTCGTTTACTGCGGGAAACAATAGAGCGATACCATCGTTGGAGATCCGATGTATTTGGTAGGGATATTTGATATCTGCGATTATCAGAGGTCGTGAAGCAAAGAACAAAGGGCTTCGACTTGAGTTTAAGTTGAGAAACATCAAAGACATGTGGCAATTGTATGATGCTTTCTGGGCGGGAAGTCTGATTCATGGGAACATTATCATGAGTCAGCCATTCGACACAATAGACGCAGACGTTTTTGGTAGGGCCATAGAGGGGGATATCAATGGAAAGCAAGATGAGACATTGAGGCATCTCAGAGTAAGAAAGGACGAACCTGAGATTTGCAAATATGGAGGGTGCGTGAAGTGAGCACAATATACCGTGAGCGCCAAAAGGCACAGAGAGTACGTCTATTCCATCGTTTGACCTGGTAAAGCCCTTCCAACAATATCGATGGCGATGAAGTCGTAAGACACCCAGTCGGGTGTGTCGAAGAATCAAATACAAATTGACATGTTGAGGTCGAGGAGGCAGAGTTTGGGCGTTCATGAGAGCTAGTGGGTTTATAGCAGGAATCGTATGATGCACGCTGAGGGGAGAGTGACTGTTCATGTATCCATTGATGATCGAGCTCGTAGCTCGTCCGATGGTCGACGATGGCGGATGATTGATGTGAGGATTGCATCCGGTCACGCAGAGCAGACAATCGACCAGCGTTGCGATAGAAATCGTCAGAGGTGAGATGAACCTGATGAACAAAGTTCAAGGTGTGACTGAAATTGCCGAGGCGAGAGCGGGGATAGATGTCGTCCTGCCAGTCATAGAGAACTGCATCATTGTCAAAGGAGATGTAGTATTTTCTCCCGTTTGCTAGTTCGAGGGATAGACAGGCAGGGGTCAAATCGACTCTCTCAATACCGGTAATCGATTTGAGGGAAATGCGTTTCAATACAGGCTGCGATAAGGTATATGGTTTGAACTGCAGAGAATATTCAGAGGACCGGACGGAGAAGAGTCCAAGTTTGAACTTACGTGTTGGATAAGAAGGGCATTTTCTACAAGGGTCAGCCACCGCATCTTCCACAACCTCTTGGAGACTCGGCCAAGCCCTCGAACATGAACGAGCCCACTGCGCAAGATGTTGGTGTCGTTTGGCAGATCCAGGGGGTCCCTTCGAGTGGTCATGGAAGTGGAGCAGTGGATAAAAATGTGTGGGAGGCACTGGCTGTTGAAAGCTGAAAAGGGCAGGCAGGATTGGCTGAAGCACCGAGTCGGTGAGGTTAAAGTATGAAGTTAGCTGTTAGTTGTTACAACCTACTGGCCGGACGCCGGCCGATCAGATCGTTTGGAGATGGCGCCTTTAGATATATGATAGTCAGTGTCAAACTACAGTGGAGGCTGTGAGTATCAGAATCAAATACTCTTTTCCCATCACCCTACTTCCCCTTGTAGATGCTGACACCTATGGCTTTCTTCCATTATCGTCTCCGAGGAGACCATGATCAACATGTTTTATCTGTCCTGTCCTGCCGGAACACAGTCCTCGTCATGCTTCACAATACAAAGGACAAGGTATCCGATTCCGGCTATCTGTGATTAACGTCAAACATACCACATCACAATACGCATATGGAACCTCCTTCGCGTGGGTTGTTGAGTATTCGTTCCGAATAAATGAATGTGATCGTGTTTCAGACAGAGTGGCACTCAACAATTATTCTAGATAATTAAATTCTCCATCGACGTGCTTGATGCAATGACGGCTGTCTTGACTGCGACCTTTCAAGATCCTGCAGGCGCTGTAATCGGCTGGAATACACTTTTCTCGTCGTTAACCCAACGTCTAATATCTGTTCAAACAATACATACAGGGCTTCAACTTGGCTATTGAAATGCGATTGTTCACACAAGTTGAACTTTTGTATAGGCCAGTGGTGTTTCGTCTGATACACTATGTCTACGGTCTTTTCTTCCCCTGAGCAATACAGGATAGTCTGTGCGATACTCCTGCTAGCCTTTGACAGGAAATCTATCAACGGTCCTCTACTAGACGTCCGGGATGGTAACAATCTTGTGGCTCTTTAGAACCTCAGAAAGTCCTCTACGGTTGCGACGATAGAACATAACATTGCTTCCTGGAATCAGAAGCTCTGGTTCTAGTCTCAAATAGAGTTCTAGAGCATTTCCGTAAATTGCACTATTACTGAACATTTGTTAGCAGATTGTGCTCAACACCTCGAAAACTAAAATCTGTACGGTATACAAGTATGTGTTACGGAAAGATGAATGATTGCCTCGAAAGATGCTTCACTGCATCAGCGATGCTGATCCAGCATACCAGACCTATCTGGAGGGCGAAATAATTCCTACGTTGCATCGAAACGAACTTTCTGGGCGGCGGACCTTAGACGAAGGGACCACGGTCTCTGAACTTGGCTCCAGTAAGCTCCGCTGTATTCAATGGACGATAATCATATCACATTCTTCGCTTTTCTCGCTTTCGCTAAGTTTCTACTGGTTCTAGCTTACACATCACGGATGATGTCCTCGATCTACCCGCTCATAAAGCTATGCAGATTTCGATACACTCCTCTTGGATACATGCAAAGAATATCAACGCTCTTAAGATAATGGATGATGCCATGCTCAGAAGGAAGCAGTTCACAATAAATTTTTCTTAGAGGCGTCTCGTCCTGCTGTGTTGATTTTCTATCCAAAACCCTCTGATCGGTCTTGGAGTTGAGTCGTACTTGTATCACACTTCCGACAGCTGAGAATCCACGGGTGTTAGTATCACAGCTCGCTAAATATACAGGGTGAGCTGTTCATTCCTACCGAGGCGTAACTAAGCTAATTGACGGACAAAGTGCCAAGTGTAAAATTGACGCGAGTCCCTTGTCCCTTTGTTGCCAAGTCCAGTCCCCACTACGATAGATGCAGGGCTTGAAGTACAATGTGTTTTATACTCCCTTTGGTGAATTTGATGATAAACCTGGGATAGAATGTTCTGCTTCTTGGACTTGTAGCACATATCCCCCCGTGTTTGGATGGTCAAGCAGACCTACTCCTGGAACTCGGTTCAAAGCATCCTTACCCTTGCGTTTGGACTCTGCTCCTGAAACAGGAATATTTTTCTGCTCGACAGAAACGATGACAGCGGATGTTCTCCCGTCATGCAAAATTCTAACACGAGGTCCCGCGCCGAGTTGAAATTACAACAAACTTGAATCGCTTGTTCTGGACAGATCACTCCGTCTACCGATGGAGAAGAAAGCCAAGTGGTTCCATATCTCAGGTCAAGGCCTGTATAATACAAGAAGACAAATACAAAGTATTGGTGTATCAAGGCCGTGCCCCAGCTGAGAGAGTTCCAGCCTTGGTAGCTTCAACAGCTGGAAGCTTGTCCATAATCTCAATCCATGCGCTCATTCTCGGGCTAGCAACTTCCTTCCACTCAGGAACCATCCTAAGATCAGCAAGTAACGGGTAGAGGAAAAAGTCGGCCCAGCTGGGCTTTTCTCCAAAGGCGTATCCCTCTGGTGCCATGAGAGACTCGGTAACACTCAAATAATTGCGGAGCTTTTCTGTTTCTTCTCTGATTTGAACTCTGACTTCCGCATCAGATAGCTTGCCGTCATCCAAGGCCCGAACTCTTGGTTTTACAACACCGTGTTCGATGATCGGGAATCCTAGGAAAATTGATTTGAATGAGCCCTCCGGAGGGGACCATTGTCACATGAAACGGGGGCTCAACCATGAAATGCTATCAAGCTGACCATCTCCCACATCTGCTCCTCGATGACAGCAGCACCCCCTTCTCCAGTTGAGATATGGAGGCTGGGTTCGGGGGCGATGCGATCGATGAATCTCACGATGGCATGGCTCTCGCGAAGGAGAGTGTCATTGATCTTGTTGCCGTCGATCTCATGGATCACGAGCGTGGGCAGGAATCCGAATGGATGATGACTTTTGGCAATTTCTGAATGCGGTGTGGTAGATGTTTGGTTGTATTTCAGTCCTTTGTGCTCAAGGCCCAATGCAATAGTGCGTGTGAATGTGGAATAAGGGGTGCCGATGAGAGTGTAAGGCGCAGACATGACAGGTTGGAAAGCGACAGAACTGATCCAATGATCTAGGCTGGTATGTGTGTGTGTCCATATGTATGCAATGTCATGGCCTCGGATTCTGATGCTTCCGAAAGATTAATAAACTAGTGATTACTCTGCACCTAGATGTCATCTTAGTCAAAGACCGGAAGAAATGTTTCGGTACTACTTGTGATCATCACGTGAGGCAGATTTCAAGCCGAGGATCCTGTTGCATCATTAAACGTCTCAACAAACAAAGAATGACATCGCCGAATCGCTCCCTTGGCTCAGGATGGTGGTATCGAGGCAAAAACTCCACTCGAAACCCCTTCTCAGAATGCTATGTAGAATCATTAGTGTTCCCTGTTTCTCAAGGGACCGGTCTCTAATTACCGAGTCCTTGAGCTTCAAGGAGGCAAACTAAGTTGAGCCATCCCTGATCACCGTGATTATTTTGAAACTTTTATTAATGAAATAAATTTGCTATCGACCTCTGTTGCGTAAAGCGGAACAGGTTTCCAACACAACAATGTAAGAAGAACCGGAGAGAAATTCAGCAAAATTACAGAAGTCCTAGACATTAATAAGAATGGTGAAGATGCATTGATTCGAATGACACAACTTCCCACGTGCAGTTCGGTATCAAAGCGGTGGGTCATGTGACCTAAAAGCAGTATTTTCTGTCAAAAGTAATAACACTCGAACGTGTGTAGGAAGGCTAATCATCGGAACTCGCGAGGGAAAATAATGTAAATGAACGACGCTTCCGTCGCGATGTGAAACCATCAGATTGATCCGTAGTCGGGTCTCAGTAGTGGCCGTATTTAAATCGGGCAGATACATGGAAAGACTTTTGGATATCGTTCGACGAGAAATGACTTTCATTCGGCTGTTCTTGTGGGGATGCGTTAGGACTTGTTGCATCTCCCCGAGAGCATAAACATTGTATCTCTCCGTCGTTGAATACTATCGTATGTAGACAAGGAGGGAAGAATCAAACTACAAGGCATCGGCGGAATTTCCTTTCGTGAAAACTCGAGAGGTTGTTTAAGCATCGACAATTGTCGATGCATGCTGGCTGAGAGGCTCACGCGCTCATATAGTTCTCAAGAGAAGTGAAGTGAAGATCTTATCAAAATATTATCCCACGCTTTGTTCACACACGATGCAACATTCTGTTCTTCCATTTCCACGTCAGTCTGGAATCACTTGCGCTGACAATCAGGAGCTGAGTCTCTTTCCTATTGACCTGGTTGATCTTGGACGTGTGACGCCTTGCGTGGCATCTTCAATACCTTGGACGCTTTAATTCTCGGAATGACCGATTACTATGAGCTAGAGTCCGCTCTGCGACACAGACGAATAGAGGATGAGAATAGATCAAATGAGACACGTTTTTATCCTGATGTCGGTCGACAACATAAATCTGCTTTTTTACTCTGACGCACCCTTTTCCATAGCTTCGTACCGCCAAGTCAACAAGGACACTTTTCACGCTCCGCAGAGCACTTCTTGCCACATTGGTCATCGTATCATTTACAACCCTGTACAAGGTGCATCGAGTTTGGCTCAGACATTACACAGCGCTGATCACGATTCACTGTCATAAGTTTGGATATGTCCAACTACCATACCCTGGTTCTTGGAATCCGTTGCCCGAAGGAGGAAGGTTTGTCAATGGCCCTGATGCGAACAAAAGAGATGCAATAGTAGAGGCGTTCAGGGTAAGTATCAGTAAAGCATAGGTAAAATGCTGCTTTTGGCTTCACTGATCCTAGCATTCCTGGTTAGCATATGGTGCGTTTCAATGATCTGGAAATTTATTTCTTTGGTTGAATGAAGGGTATTAAGAGCAAGATGCGATGGGCGCCGACGAATATCACCCTCTCAGTCGTCGAGGCTCAAATTTCTCTACCCACGGTTCGATCGGATACATGGTGATCGATGCCCTTGATACCATGTACCTCATGGGACTCAATGAAGAGTATCAACGAGCCAGGACGTGGATGGCGGTACAGCACTCATTTGATCGAGATGAAAACTATAATACCTTTGAGGTAAGTATCCTCTGGACAAAGTTGCAAAGGCTTAATTTTAATGTAGACAACCATTCGTGTTCTTGGGGGACTATTGTCGATATTTCATCTAACCAAAGATCGTCTATATCTTGACAAAGCTACTGATCTTGCAAATCGGATGTTGCCCGTGTTTGATACCCCTTCTGGACTCGCCCTCTCTATGGCGAATTTAGGGCTGAAGAAAGCTGTAGATGATCCATATTCACAAGGTCGTGTGAGCACCGCAGAGGCCACCACACTCCAACTAGAGTTTCGATATCTTAGTCATTTGACTGGTGACTCAATTTATTGGGACAAAGTCGAGCAGGTGCGACTGACATTTTGAGTGTGCAAGCTTCAATCTATATGCATTCATAGGCTATGAGAGTTCTGAGAACTTCCGAGCAGTCCTCAAATCTCGTGCCTATTTATATGAAGTACGTTTCCCAACCTTCACGTGTAAACCATGGGTTAATTTCCTGCAGTGCCAATTCTGGGCTTTTTGTTGACTCTGAAATCCGTTTAGGGTCCCGTGGTGATTCTTACTATGAGTATTTATTGTAAGTCTCTGCTTTTCTTCAAGCACTGTCGAATACTACAAATAATATCACAGAAAGCAATATCTTCAAACCGTGAGCATTACCTACTGACACTATATTTGGGCTGAGAATTCCAATATAAGAATCAAACAGAATTTGTGTATCGGGAGATGTACGATGCAGCGATGCAAGATATACATGACAAGCTCCTTGTCAAAGGTGCCAAAAATGGCCTCACATTCACAGCAGAACTAATTCCTACACATTCTCGAGTTGCCGAAAAGTATGGTCGCTCCATTTTTTGCAGTCGCTTTCTATTCTCAAAAGTCTAGGAAATATACTTTACAACGGAAACAAGACCACCTGGTCTGTTTCCTAGGTGGCTCGCTTATGCTCGGCGCGACTACCGTGGGTCAACGTGGTGCACATTCCTCGCGACCCCCTCAGGAACATGAATTCACAAGCATTGGAAAACGGGACTGGGAATCAGGATATCAATTAATTGAGACTTGTGTTGATACCCATAATACTGCCACGTGAGTGTGTAATCTTCTGTTGGTGATCGGTGTTTGACCGTGGCATATTTAGAGGTTTATCGCCAGAGATTGTGTATTTCTATTCTCCTGAGGAGGCACAGCGGCCAGGAGCGAAGGCTGACTGGTATATAAAGGGTGCAAGGTTAGCGAAGAAATCCTCTCCTATCAGAAATTAATCTATTGTTTGTTTAGACCAGGCGCTTCGCCAGTTTACGATGCTCGCTATATTCTCCGACCCGAAACTTTAGAATCAATTTTCCTTGCTCATCGTCTGACAGGTGACTCCCGGTATAGGCAGATAGGTTGGAAGATTTTTCAGTCGATAGAGAAGTACTGTCGTTTGGATGAAGGTGGATACTCCAGTATCCTAAACGTTGATGATGTGAATACGAAGAAAGATGATAAAATGGAGACGTTCTGGCTGGTACAGACTTTCTCGCATATTCTTTTTCGAATACACTTATCCTGCGTCTTAGGCTGAAACATTGAAATATCTCTACCTCCTTTTTGAGGATGAGAACGTGATTCCTTTGGATGGTGAGTTACTCGTGAAAATCATTTCAGCGTGTCTTGATATGATTGATGCTGCTGTTGCTGTTGCTGTTGCAGAATATGTTTTGAACACCGAAGCTCATCCGTTACCTGTTTTTATGCCAAACCATCCTTTAGCGGATTTCTGATCAATTATATGTGCAAGTTCAGCAAATTCAAGTAACTGGAGAGGCTTGTTCGCAAATTGCTGCCGCATTTGGAACATTTGGAATATTAGACGTTTGATACGATCTAGTGTGAGTTGTGAGAAAACTGTCACCGGGGACATTGATACTTCATATGAAAAAAACCTCATTCTTCACATCGCTCTTTTAAGAGACGTATATTTGGCCCTGAGATTTCCATAGCGAGGATGTCATACCTATTGTACGAACCAATGATAAGAATCTAGTCCGAATGCGACTCCGGCAGGCTCAGGTCTGGTGTCCAACTTTCGTGAGCCAGGCATGGGTTAACCATAGTTCAAAGCTTGGCAACATGGATAGAAGCGCCACATTTGCATGTTGCAAAGTATCTCCATCGTGATGTGAATTGAGAGACCTTTCGTCCCACTGCATCTCTCGTAGTGTTGGTGCCAGACGATACTTTGTTTACTACACATATCATGGTGCATAGGAACTCAAACCATTATGCTAAGAGACAATATTGATCTCAGCAAGCAGATCAAACGTGACTCTCCACGCTTTTTCAGCAAAATGTCTTTCTTAATTCTGCGAAGAGCCACTTCTTTCGGAGGACTTTGTATAACGAGATGCAATACAAATGCAGGTATACAATTGGTATACAATTATACTGATGGTGTACTACACTGTCAGTAGAAAATGCCTTGGTTTCTTTTGTACCTCCTATCAGACTCGCATTAGTAAGTTATTGTATCAATGAGCCAAGGCTTTCATTGTGCGAGATATGGAGGAATTGAAAACATGCAAATGAGCGTCATCTTGACAATTACTATTTATTTATATCTAGAACAATAAGAAGAGATGTTAATCTGGCAATAGGAATTGGAGTGTAGACTAATTCAAGTGTAACATTCGATACTCCAATATGGTTCTAGTGGTTGCCACCTGGGGATTGGAAGACATGGAAGGTTGAGCAAACATTGAGCAATTTATGGCAGTCTAGTTGAATTCATCGACAATCTGGGTCAACTTGGCTGTTTCTGAAGCGTTCTGTCACTTTCTGAAGCAAGGTTATATCAGTAAGAGGTAGTACAATATACTGATGTGAATTATTCCCATCCAGAGAATAGTCATCTTTCTCTTCCTCTGGATGTATGTCAGTCTAAGCATACAACTTGATGGGAAAAAACATTGAACTTATTGGCTGACAATTTCTCGAGTCAACCATGAGTAGCTTTTGAAGGGTCATACTGGTCTGCAATAATTCAATACTCTCGGGTTGTCTCATCCGCTTCTGTTGACACCGTTCCAATTTCTTGCTCGGAGTTGATTTGGAACTCGACGCCCTCAATGTTGTCACCCAATGGGGTCACTGAGCCAGTGAATGAGGTGGAAAAAAGGGGCAATTATGTATGAGATTGATAACGCGCCGACGGACCGACATGCGGCAACGTCTTGCTCTCTTCTTTTTTCCAGCGGTCAATAATCGTCTTGGTGCCTCCTCAGCCTTTAGTGTCCGAAATTCGACGTCCCTAGCAGAATAATCTTCAGTTGCCCCAATAATCTAAGAATGTTCCGCGCTCAGACTGAGGGTTGAGATTGAGTCGGGAGCCTACTTCATCCTCGAACAATTGAACATCTTTGTCCAGAGCACAGTGAGCTGTGCCTCGAACTAATGAAGGTCGGGCCATTATTTTCCTATTCATCCTCAAGTCCTTTAGTGATCGGATGGCTGTGTCGACACATGTTTTTCTGTGTTTTCCCCGACTTGACTCCAGTTATGGGTTCATCTTGGAGAATAGAAGACACTGAAGGCGTTGATCCTGATGATGTAGTGCGAGGAGGATTCGAGAGCGAAGGGCAGTATATATTGACGTATATGATCGATGTTCGGTGGCTTCCTCCGCCAAAGAGTGATAGATTGAGAGGAAGGCACGATCGACATGAGGCTACGTCACAAATCAAGCCGACAGTTTCAGGGACAGTTTCAACACTGAGTCTGCTCAAAAATTTTCCAACACTAGCCATTTTCACCATGTTTTAGGGTGTTTATGCCAGGTGTGCCCCGGTAGCCTTCTTCGCTCATGTGTAGTAGCTTCGGACAAGCTCTTGTACGACATCTTCAATGAGTCAAGGACATCCAACAGGCGAAATTGCGCGGATGTATATGACTCGCCTTCTGATCGTTGAGCACTACCAACTACGAAGCCTCGCAACGCTTCCAGTTCATTTAGATAGCGAGCAACAGCTAGAGATAAGCTGGGCGATCGAGTTGACTAACCAAAAATTGGACG
>Ga0153947_1000043_pt1 | contig 48029 bp, 74 predicted proteins | sample TSNJ031MetaG_FD_104697 | JGI IMG/M metagenome (GOLD analysis project Ga0153947, IMG submission 104697) | Attine ant fungus gardens microbial communities from New Jersey, USA - TSNJ031 MetaG | ecosystem: Host-associated > Fungi > Mycelium > Unclassified | place: USA: New Jersey, Wharton State... | reverse complement strand
TGGAATCTCGGTTCGTCTCAACTCTGCCAATCCTGCATGCACAAACAAATAACCTGACATCTCTTCTTTAATGACAAAAGTGGCACGCCATGTTGCCCCATGCGCGACCACGTCACAGTGTCAGACGCGCTACGTTCGGTCTGTCGATCCAGGTATCAAACGCGGTCTATGGTCTCCCGAAGAAGACGACCGACTGCGAAAAGCGGTGGCGGCCTTTAAGAATTCATGGATCGACGTTGCAGGTGTCCTTTCTGGGCGAACGAATGACCAGTGTCGGGAACGTTGGGGAGAAATCAGCGCGGATCGTGGTTGGAAAGGAGATTGGTCGCCAGAGGAGGATCAGATGCTTTTGGACCTCGCGAAACAGCTCGGGAATAAGTGGAAAGCTATCGGTGCAAGAATTGGTACTGGAAGAACTGGACCTCATGTGAGCTTTTTTGTCTCTTTTTGACAATCCTGCTTTGCTGATTTTAATTCAATATTTTATAGTGCCGAGTTCGGTATGATAAAGTTATTAGGATGCGAGCTCAACAGGCAGAAGAAGAAGCGGCGGTTAGATTAGCTGAATTCAGCAGAACGGAGACTCTAGACGTTGAATCACAACTTGAAATAGGAGATCGTATGATCGTTGAAGCACCTCCTCCTTTGAGCATTTCTAGACAAGGTGATAAACTCGTTCCGGATCTTGAAGCAAGCCAAAGCAGGAGGGAGCCGAGACAAGCCAGGAAACGTAAACGAGGCGATCTTGATATTGTGAACGAGCCAATAGCCGACGAATTGCCATCACGGAAGAGTCAAAGAAACCTAAGGAACAGGAGAGTAGTAGACCCGAGTAGCGAAAAGGAAGCTGATGGATCTCCAGCATCGACTGCTGTAGAGAGTGAGGGCCACAGCTCAGTTGGTAGCCTATATGAAAAAATTACATTGAGGGGCAGGGGAAAGAGTAGAGGCAGGGGCAGAGGTAGGGGTAGAGGCAGAGGTAGGGGTATAAGCAAAAGAACTGCCATGAAGCAAGAAAACACTGATAAAGACTTGGCTGAAATGGAGCCAGAGGGACCAGAATCTGCGCCCATTGATTAAAGAGAAGACTTGCTGTTCGTGTCTATTGAACCGATGAAAGGAGAGGACGAAGAAAAGAGAGGGAACAAAACTATTTCAGAGAACTAATTAAAATACACGATTGATATAATCCAGTCATCGACCACTGACTTTCCAGCGTTTCCTCGGATGTAACCCCGTCTCCCAGTTGACGATATGACCCAACAATTCTGCATCCTCTTGCGCTGTGCTATCCTCTGTAGCCAACAATAGATTCTTGAGTGATTCTTGAACCAAGCTCGCTGTTTTGAGTTTTTTCTCGAGGGAAGGTAAAGCGGCTTTTTTCGGTGGAGAAGCCTGGATATATCGAGAAATTCAAGAAAGCAAAAAAAAAGAGGAGACAAAGGATACACGTACAGGCGTCTGAAGGTAGGTGTGTTTTGGAGGGAGTTGGGGGAAGTAAGGGGGTAGACCGCGCAGGGTGGTTGGGATGAGGGGAGGGCCAGATTCATCGTCGGATGCTAAAAGTTCGGGCGATGATGAGCGAGAAGCAGAAAACGTGAGTTTGGTTGGGGAGAGTCTGTATTCTTTTGTTCAGAGCAGTTTGTGAGTTCAAAGGAATACTTGTGTGTTGGGAGACGACGTACGGTGCTTGAGACGGTGTTTCTTTGGAGTGGACAGAGAAGTGGGAGTGCCCTTGTTGGAAGGTTCAGGTTCAGGTTCAGGGTTGGAGAGGGAAGAGGTTGAGGAAACGAGAGCGGAGGAAGGGGGAGGGTGAGATGCTTGTTTCTTTGCGTGCAGGTAGAGTTCTCTTGGCTCAATACCGAAATCGTTCAGAGTTTGGAGGAGATCTGGCGTGATGACGCCTGCTCGATTCGCAAGATTGGCGTATTCGTGCGCGCGTCCGAATAACTGTTGGATATCTAACCCCAAGTCAAAAAGGTTGCAAAAAAGAAAGAAAAGAACAACGCACAAGCAACGGTCTCAACTTCCAGCCTTTGTAAACTCTGTCCATCAGCACTCTGGAATCCGATATCTATCAAGCTGTTTTCGATCAACCTTCTCAAAGCCCGTTGAGCTATAGCAGGTGTGACGGCCGGTTCAGGTGGAGAAGGGGGTCTGGCAGGGGCAGGGTTCGTCTGTTTCAATTGCTGCTGCTGCTGCGGTGGTTGGAATCCGTCGCTTCGGCCTAATCCTGCTGGAAGAGGGGCAGGATACGGATTGTAATACGAGGTGGTGGGTTGACTGGCGATCGGGATTGTCAGCGGGACATTGGGGTAGTGGTTCTGGTAGAGAGCAGAGATTTGGTGGACTAGGACAGAGGCATTTTCTGCTGTGGTAGGAGTGTAGGCTGTGTATTGGACTGGAGGGCCGGACATGGTTCAAGGGAAGGAGAGGATTGATGGCAGGTGTGATTATTTCTCATACCCCGTGTTTATGGAGCATCCCTTATCGACCCAAGCACCTTTTCAGACCGAACACTTCAGACGGTCGAGGCCGACCATCGTGGGCCCTGAAGAACCTTCAACACCGTTTCCGATTAAACTTGCTGGACCGGTGCAAAAAGGATTTGGAAGAGGTGGAAAAGACCTGGGGTGCCCTACTGGTATGCTACGGCTGTCCTTCTTCGTCTGTCGGTCCTGAAAAGACTTGTATCAGCCAACTTGCCGGATGATGCGATAGAGGACATGATGGCTGTTGCAAAGACGGGAGTGTACTATGGGTATGCTCAGGTGGTACCACCTGCGGAAGAGGCAGTGGGATTTGGGGAGGAGGAGCTAGGTGTGTTACCGATGGTGATGAGTGTGGGGCACAACCCATTCTATGGTAACGACAAGTTGACTGCAGTACGTATATAATGGTTCAACATATGTCGCTCATCAAGAAGACACTAGGAAATTCACATCATGCATTCGTTCAACAAAGATTTTTATGGATATGAGATGCGTGCTACTGTTCTTGGCTACATCCGCCCCGAGCTGAATTATACCTCGAGAGGTAAGCGGCTGTGCACGACTCGGAAATGACTTTTAGTGAAGAAAAGAGTACAGAGGGGTTGATAAACGACATCGACACTGACAAACGGGTGGCCCTGCGGAGCCTGGAACGACCAGGGTACCAGCGATATGCAAAAGATAGTCACTTCAACAAGCCCGGGGAATAGATTATAGACGTCTTGTTTTCTTTGCGCGTGTACCCCCGATTTTAATGGGTGTGCGGTCGATGACCTGTTTGATGGTGTCTCGTATGTTATCACCGTCAGGAGCCATAAGAGCAGTCTTGATTGCCTCTCTTCCTGGGCCAAAACCGCGGAAGTAGACATGAACTCTGATTTCATCGGGTCGGGCGGCCTTGGCCTCCTCGATGAGCTTGAAGATGCGGATAGCGCACTGGTGGGCGGCCTCAAAGGTTGCTCGTTGAGCCTTTTTGTAGCCGACGGAGCCGCCAGAAAACCAAGCCACGACATTTGAGGTGGGTGGTTCGAAAGGATCGGTTGGACTGTAGGTGAGGGAGGAGAGAGTGGTGATCGTGTTGTTGCGACTGGTAATACAGTCAAAACGGTGAGACGGACGGACGGCGAGTCTGAGGGCTAAGCCGCCAGATGCTGAGTATTTTTTGATCAAAGGATTGCTGTCTGGCGATTTGTAGACTATTGGGCCTACTACGACAGGAGGACCACCCTTGGCTGGAACGCCCTGGACTGGAACGCCCTGGATTGGACCACGAGTGACGGGGTTAATGGGGTTTTTATTTTTGCTCGTTCCAGAGGAGAGCATGAGGTCCTGGAGAGTGCCGAGCTGCATGCGACGGACGCTGGGCACATTGCCGGCGATGGGGACGACGGCGACGACGGCGCGTCTGCACAACATGACACGCTGTGACACATCTGTGACAGGAGAGGTCAAGAAATACCACCATGAGCGGTGTATGTACTTTTATCGATCCATTTTCCAGCTCACAAATCCTCTCCAGCTCGTCTACAAAGCTCTTTTCAAGCGCAACAGTCAGCCTCTCTCTCACCCTCCCCTTGCCCTCGCTGATCGTCACCAGGTGTTTTCGTTGGCACCATCTTTGCGAGTGCATTTTTCTTTGGCATCGGCTTCGACCTGGGCGTGACTACGTTCTGGGAACGGTGGAACAAGGGCGTACGTGTCTTTCTTTCCTTTTTTGTTTTTTTCTCATATGCCGTAGAAATTATGGCAGGATATCCGCCACAAATACGCCGAGTAGAGACCGTTGTGTAGATAGACAAACCAAAACAAAGTGACAGTGGTGTGACAGCTGAGTGTGATTCAAGACTACCATGGAGGTCGACTCCAAGCCCGACGCCAAGGTCGTCGTCGTCAACAACCTCACCCGCAACGTCCTCGAGAGCCATCTCCTCACCGTCTTTGGCTTCTACGGAAACGTTCTCAAGATAGACGTTCCCCTCTTTGGAAAATGTTTGTAGTTCTCTTCCTTCTTTCTCTCAACTCACCCCTTGGACAGCCGGCCAGAACAGAGGAAAGGCCGCTCTCGAATATGCAGACTCCGTCTCCGCCCACCGTGCCCTCGAACATATGGATGGCGGCCAACTCGACGGTGCAGTCCTCAAAGTCGAACTCTCTGACCTCCCTGTCCGTTCTCGCTCTCGTTCTCGCTCCCCACTTCCCCACAGCTACAAAAACCCACGTTCTCGCCGTGCACCACCACCACACCAGTCTGCCGGCGGTCGCTTCAAAAACGGTCGTGGAGCCGCGCGTTCATACTCTCGTTCTCTTTCTCGTTCCCATAGTCCCATGTCCGTGTCTAGGTCGCCCAGGTTCCTTTCGAGATCCAGAAGCCGTTCAAGGTCGCCTCCAGCAAGACGTCGTGGCGGTGGAGACTTTGGTGGTGGGAGAGGAAAAGACTCCTATCAAGGCGGACGTAGTGCTTGGGGAAGACGAGGTCCGCCGCCTCGTGACCGCCGTTCTAGGTCGCGTTCCCCTCCTCTTCGTCGTGGTGCAGGAGGCGGCTATCCTCCTCGCCGCAGATCGCCAAGTTACACTCGCGGCGGATATGGAGGTGCCGATAGGGACTACAATCGCAGAGACAGAGGCAGGTATGACGGCCCTCCCTACAGAGGAGGAAGAGGTGGTCGTAGGGGTGGTCCGCGCGGGCGACCAATGTCGCGTTCGTACTCCCCGCGCTCTAGGTCTAGGTCTATGAGGAGCCGTTCCGCGAGTTATTCTGTCCGCTCTAGCCGATCTAGGACGAGGTCCATGAGTCGCTCGAGGTCTCCGATGTCTAGGTCCCTTACTCCTCGCTCGAGATCCAGGTCACCGAAGAGTAGGAGCCGTACGAGGTCTATGAGGAGTGCGTCGAGCGACTCGTACTACAGGAGCCGGTCTAGGAGTGCCAGTCGAGACGATATCAGGGACAGCAGGTCTCGCTCTCCGGGTAAGGATGCTTAAGATAAAATGTTTGTTTTCCAAGTATTTTTTTTTTGAAATGAAATATTGTGCTGGTGTGACGCTGTGACTGGTGAAGGCTTTTTGAGTGTTAGCCATATGTCTCTCAGTCGGTCTCCTCGTCTATTCCGCTTTTTTGCTACGACCTCGTCATGTACGAGCTCACAACTCTCGACAACGCCCTCTCCACCACGCCGCAAAGGCCGCATTCCTCCTTCCGATCCCACCACCCAATCCCTTCTACCCCCTGAAAAACAACGCGCCCTCATCCGTCTCTACCACCTCTGCGAAGACGTGATCACACCAGAAACCCTCGAACAGCGTATTCTCGACGCTTTTGCGAATCCAAGATCATTCGCCGAAGACACCTCACAGTCGTCGCTGGATAATGTGTTGAAGCGACAGCGTAATGCTACGAAGATGTCGTTGTGGAATATGGATATGGAACCCCCTGTGGCTGCTTCTGAAGAGGGTATGAAACAGTCGACGTGGAGTTCGGCGATGTCGCGGAGGGAGATTCTGGTTGTGGATGCGCTTTGTGGAACGGAGACGATCAAACGGACGTCGCCTGGTTATGGGACGTTGATGGATTCGAGGAGGAAGAAAGTGAAAGATGAGTTGCGTGATGGAGTTTGCTAGATGCATTTGAATCCGAGGCTATTACCTTGTGTTTCGGTTCTCAGATTTTTTGTTCTATTGGTAGCACACAATGACTTTATGAGTTGTTCTAAAAGGATCCCTTGATTCTAGATACTGCCCATGGACTACCTGCTTCGTAAAAATTCATTGGATAAACACCGCTCTCCGAATCCTCTACCTTTGATTCCAACCAACTTGGGATAGCACCCACTGCAACAGCCGTCTCATATGGACTCAACAGAGGTCGATCAAAGGCATAGCCCCAGTCGATTGAAAGGCGTGGACACGACGTTTGTATGAACGTCGAGATGTGAGGGTTGAACAACGTGAGCTTGGCGGGGGAAAGTTCTGAGAGAAGGATGAGCACATAAGGAATAGCTGTTGTGGACGCTTCGAGCTGTCTTGTGATTGCCTAGAGAGAAATTGACTTTAATCCCAGAAGTGTAGATATGGGAGGCGTGCCTGCATCTGGTTTACATTGCCCTGACGGCCCAATGTTCCCAACGTGACACCCCAATAGGGAGGCGACTTCAAATCTTTGGACAGGTCCTGACCCCGATAGGCTTCTATACTTTGCCTGGCGGCTCGGATCGCTTGGTCACGGCTCGTTTGCATCTCTTGGTGATTGTATTGTTCTCTCGTGAGCTTCTTGGAGTAGGGATCGTAACGGAAGGCTGGGACTTGAGGATTTGCGATCATGATTGATTCGAGGTGAAAACGACCGTCGCCAAGATATCTAGAATAATGTATAAGAGGGGGAAAGAGAAGAAATGGAAAGCACTGACATCAGTGCGTCTACGTCCTTCAAGAAGGGAGCAGTACAGCCGAGAATTTCTCCTGGGGACAAAGGTTTCGAGCGCGGTATCGTGGCTTCATAGGCTCCTGTCCAGAACTTGGTTCGATTTTGTGAATCGCTGTCCCCTGTGATGTTACCTATGAGACCCGGTGAGTGTGTATATTCGATGGAAAGATCTTCTTTCAATTTTTGCAGTGCTGCGACGAATTGGATTGTGGATACAAGAGCAAGCCGCGTTGGCTCCTCAGTGACTTGATGCAGATCGTCGTCTCTTGAGGGGCCTTGTATTCGCAGCTGGGCCATCCCCGAAGCGATCTGTGTTCCAGCAGGTATGCGATTCAACTCTTCCTCGGCATCTGACAAGCGTTCCCTGAAAGACTGTCTGTTGCTCGGAAAATTCAGTCTGATGGACTGATGCAGATGAGCAGAGTCGATGCCGATCTCGACAAAAACGTAGAGCGTCTTGATAGTGGTCTGGTCAACGGGCACTTGCGCTGCGTCAGGGAAAGGGGAAGATGAAAGTGGTAGAACTCACCCAAGCAACTATGACCGTAGTGAACCATCATATCACAGCTGAGAGCAACAGCTGTGTAGTCGTCTATACAACATGCACCGTATGTGACATCTCCCATGATGACTGTCAAAGCACTGGTGAACCTACCCAAAAAGCTATTCAATACGCTGTTTGTGCTGGTCGACAAGTCGCAGCGCACCGCTCGATGATGTCTGCAATAGTACATGCAAACATCTGTAAGCCCTCCGGCATCTGGAGTGCGACCATCGTCGCATTGTTCTTACGAACGTGATGGATGGTCTTGTGAATCTCGAAGGAGTAGTTGGATGGGAGTTGTTGAATAGCCGTGTTGAGCTGTTTATCGTTGAGGATTTCTGGGGGGATGTTGTGGGTGACGACGGGGAGTACGCCAGGCTTTGAGGGTCGGGCGGATTTGCTGCCTACAAACCGTTTTTTTGGATTTGTTGCATTTGAAGATGACATTGTAATCAAAGTACATAACGATCAAAGTCAGTTTACTATTAATCCACGTGGTTGCATCGTTTATGGACTATCACTCCAAGTTCTCCAGTCAACAATATGGGAGGCTTGGGCCAATGTGCTATGCGCTCGTCCTGCGGCTCCAAGGCATTCAAGTCATTGCCTTGCCCGTATGACGGTCCACCTGTGGAGGTCTGTCGTAGCCTCCTTCTTTTACCCGTTCTCATCTACCTCTATAGCCCGAGAACGACAACGCTCGGAGCTTGTTAACACAAGTCTGTGGTGCCGAGTTTTCCACAGGGCCTGTGTGCTGTACCACCGACCAAGTCGAGACGCTCAAGACCAATTTTGCCCAAGTTGAAGCCTTCCTGGCGTCCTGTCCTGCCTGCAGGAACAACTTCAGATCTTTCTTTTGCTCCTTCACATGCTCTCCTCATCAAGGCGAGTTCGTCAACATTACGGCTACTCAGGAGACTTCAAGTGGACAGTCAGCCGTCAAGTCAGCCGATTTCTTTGTCACGGATAATTTTGGTTCCGGATTTTTCAACAGTTGCAGAGATGTACAGTTTGGCGTCACAAATGGCTACGCTATGGATTTCATTGGAGGAGGTGCAAAGGACTATCATGCCTTTCTCAAATTCCTTGGCGACGAGAAGCCTTTAGGGAGTCCCTTTCAGATCGACTTCCCAGTCGAAACGCCGTCAGGCGTTTCTCCCTTGGATCCTCCACCTCGAAATTGCTACGACAATGAGCTCACAAGCCGTTGTACTTGCATAGACTGTCCCGACATTTGCCCCACTTTGCTACCCGTACCTCCTCCATATACGGAACCAACATGTACTGTTGGTTCAGTCACCTGCTTGTCATTCGTCCTTACCATTACCTATACGTTGGCTGTTGTAGGTTTCCTCACGGGTTATGCCACGTCTTCCCTTCGCCGTCTCCACCGAGAGAAAATCTGTGAGCGTGTTGCACTTTCAGAAGAGGCATCATCACCTAGGATCCGTTCGCCGGGACTCGCAGGTGCCCGATCACTCTCGCAGTTCATCGACGAAGACTCACTTGGCGCGCAGTCTGTCTTGGGTCGTGGAGCTTTGCTTTTGGATCCAATTGAGACCGCTCAGCCTCGCCGAAATCGACTCAACAACGTCATTCGCAAAGGATTCTATCATCTAGGTTTCTTTTCTGCCAACCACCCATGGCTCATTTTTTCTATAGTATTTTTGATTATTGGCCTGCTGAATATCGGTTGGAAGAATTTTACTGTTGAAACGGATCCTGTTCGGTTATGGGTGGCGCCCGATTCGGAGAGTAAACTGCAGAAGGAATATTTTGACACCCATTTCGGGCCATTTTATCGCACTGAGCAGATCTTTGTGACTGCGGCAGTGGGGGCCGGCCCAGACGGTGTCTCCAAGTCCAACGTGTCTACAGCGATTAGTTCTAGGGGGAGAGGCCCAGTCTTGGACTGGAAACGTCTCGAATATTGGTTTGACGTTGAAAAGGACATTCGAAGCTTGGTTTCCCCGAATGGCTTCACCCTCGACGATGTCTGTTTCAAGCCTGCGGGTCCACGCGGTGCATGTGTAGTCCAATCCGTTGCGGCTTGGTATGGGAACGAGTTGACGGATTATGACCCAGAAACCTGGGCTGATCACCTGGATGAATGTGCCTCGAGTCCGGTTGATTGTCTGCCCGACTTTGAACAGCCACTAGAACCGCAGTTTGTGTTGGGAGGTGTTCCGACTGACGAGAAAGGGTATAAGCAGTACTCGAAGGCGGAAGCGTTGGTCATAACGTATGTGGTTTCCGATTCGCTTGACCCTCACAAGCAAGAGATCGTCGTGGACTGGGAAACAGCGTTACGCAAATATCTGACCGGCTTGAGCCAGCGCTCAGAAGCAGAAGCAGGGTTGTCTGTGGCCTTCTCTACCGGTGTATCCCTCGAGGAAGAACTCAACAAGAGCACGAACACAGATGTTCGCATTGTTGTTTTGTCATACTTGGCCATGTTCCTCTACGTCTCCCTCATGCTTGGGAGTGGATCGCCCACCAAGGATGAAGACAGTGTCATGTTTGCCATAACTCAATGGATCTATAATCTTCCTAAACTTCTCAAGTGCTCTAGTCGAGAATCTACGCTTTCTGCCGATTATCGTGATGTACCAACTCTTCTCCCTCGATTTCCTCGTACACTTTTCGTGAATACGAAAATCATTCTCGGATTATTTGGCATATGTTTGGTTCTGCTCTCTATCTCGACTGCTGTCGGATTTTTCTCTCTTCTCGGTGTCAGAGTAACTTTGATCATCGCCGAAGTCATTCCTTTCCTCGTTCTCGCTGTTGGAGTTGATAATGTCTTCATCCTTGTTCACGAACTGGACCGTCAGAATACTCTGCATGGACCTAATGCGGCTCCGGTACTCCAAGGAAGTTATGGTCCTATGTCTCCTACGAGCTCTCATCGCTCACCTTTTGAATCTCGACATCTTGATGTTGATGATACCTCCTTGCCATTGTATCTTAGTGCTGAAGAACGTGTCGCTCGAACGTTGGCGAAGATGGGACCTTCTGTTCTGTTGAGTACGATCACGGAGATAATTGCTTTTGCGTTGGGAGCTCTGGTTCCTATGCCTGCCGTTCGAAATTTTGCGCTATACGCTGCGGGTAGCGTTTTTATCAATGCAACACTTCAAGTGACTGTGTTCATCAGCGCGTTATATTGGGACCTTAAGCGTGTTGAGGTGAGCAGGTCTTGCCAATTCATCTGTTTCTTAAGAAATTCATCATATTTTATCAGAGTAATCGCGTCGATTGCTTCCCTTGCTTTCAACTTTCGTCTCGAGTGGCTCTTCCGGAGGCAATCACTACTTCCAATGGTTTAGGTCGAATTGCACGCTTTGTCCATCGTCACTATGCGCCTTTCTTGATGAGCTCTGTTACAAAAGCTGGCGTCATGATGGTCTTCCTAGGAGGGTTTACGGCATCGATAGTTTCTATTCAGCACCTTAAACTTGGTTTGGGTTGGTTCTCTTGACCTTGGTGTTTGTGCTCCTGATCTGACTCGTCACATAGATCAGCGTCTTGCACTACCATCCGATTCTTACCTTGTTCCTTACTTTGACTCGGTTGATACCTACCTAGACGTTGGACCTCCTGTCTATTTTGTGGCCAAGGACGTTGATGTCACTAAACAGTTCAATCAACGGGCACTTTGCGGTCGTTTCACGACCTGTCTAGAGTCTTCCGTTGCGAATCGCCTCGAAGCTGAACGTAAAAGACCGGATACCTCGTTCATCAACCAGCCCACCGCATCCTGGATTGACAATTTTCTGGGATGGCTGAACCCCATTAATGATGAATGCTGTCGCGTCCATAAGAGGGATCCATCCACATTCTGTAGTGATCGTACCCCTGCACGACTCTGCAGACCATGCTACGAGGGCCACGATCCAGCTTGGAATATCACCATGGATGGTCTTCCTGAAGGCGAAGAGTTTACGCGTTATCTTAGGCAGTGGCTTGAATCGCCAACTACGGCTGAATGTCCACTCGCAGGCGGGACGTCGTTTGGTGAAGCACTTGCGTTTAGTTCTCGGGACTCTCAACTTGAAGCGTCCCATTTTCGTACCTTTCACTCGCCTTTGAAATCGCAAGACGATTTTATCAATGCCTTTGCGGCAGCTCATCGAATTGCAGACGAGATTTCTGAAGAAACGGGTGTGGAGGTGTTCCCGTACTCCTTATTCTATGTCTTTTTTGACCAATATGCGCATATCGTAAACATCACTCAAGAAGTCCTTGGACTAGGTCTTGCGTCTGTGCTCCTTATAACCGCTCTGCTCTTAGGTTCTTGGCGGACAGCGATCATTGTCACGGGCGTTGTTGCAATGACAGTGGTGAGCGTTATGGGTGTGATGCCTCTATGGGATATCAGCTTGAATGCGATTAGCTTGGTTAATCTCGTGATTTCGTTGGGCATTGCTGTCGAGTTCTGTGCCCATATTGCGAGGGCTTTTATGAATGTTTCGAGTTCGTCGTCAGTTGTTGGGAGTGGTTTGAGTGGACATTTTGGACAGCCCGAGGGGCAAAAGGAGAGGGATGAAAGAGTTCATGTTGCTCTTGTTGATGTTGGACCTTCGGTGCGCCTGCTTTGGTTTTACTGGCTTTGAAGATTGATTGATTGGTTTATAGGTGTTATCTGGGATTACGTTGACCAAGCTTATTGGGATGTCTGTTCTGGCGCTCACGCGTTCCAAGCTTCTTGAGGTAAAGCTGAGGTGTTTTGATTTCTTTAGGGGGCGTTGTGACTCAATGAGGTTGCATAGATCTACTACTTCCGTATGTGGCTAACGCTGATCGTCTCTGGTGCCCTTCATGGTCTTGTTCTTCTGCCTGTCGTCCTCAGTTTTGCAGGTGGACAGGGCTTTCCCCCTGGGACGGACGAGGAATGGATGGCTGTTGCCGTCCGAGGCGATTATGAGTATGCGTAAGTCCTCTCTCTCTCTAATCACGAAGCTCTCTCTTTATCCATGTTGACGTGTTTTTTGTTTGGTAAAGACCGTTTGTTGCGGATGATGATTCGGTTCATAGTTATTGATTAATCTTTTTGCATTCTTTTTTTGGTTTAGTTGATATGCATTTAGTTTAATTATGTCGCAACACTGGAGACCTCCATTGATTTTCATCTTCTACTCTCATATAATCGATTGAAACCTTATCTCACGAGCTGAACACTAGACTGGCTTTTTTTTTGCCTGCTAATGATGTTCCTTACCCCCATCAACATTGCATGACTCAATGACAAGCCCATCACCAAAAAGCAGTGTTATTTGGAGCGTGTATGGGTAAAGGTACCAAACTGTGCATTTGCATTGAATAGACGATTGAGACTGATGAACTACAGTGTAGTTCTTGAGATGAGTAGCAATGTGTCATGTTATGGACAGGTGTTTGAGTGATATATGACAGTATCCCCCCTTAGGGCTTCGAGGGCTCAGCCCTATGAGTAAAACTGAATAGCAAAGCAATTCAGTTGTGGCATCAGTGCTCCCTTCATCTGATTCTGGGTATAAGTACATCTCCAAGTTGATGGAACAAGGAAACAGAGAACCAGAGACATGCAGAAGAGACAGCCCATCCGGAGGCTGAAAAAAGCAGTTAATTTAAGAAATAATTCGAGAGGAGGAGAAAGAAAAACAACGGGTTGAGGAGGGAAAACGGGCTCAAGAGGAGGCAGATCGTCAGCGGATTGAGGAGGAAGAGAAGAGGAAGAGGGAGGAGGGAAAGAAATCTGAGCGGCAAGGGAAGCAGAGGGAGGAACTGGAGGAACTGGAGCGTGTAAAGATTCCACTGCCTGTGGAAAAGAAAGAGCGTAGAATAACAGAAAAGATGGGTGGGTCTAGCAAGAGGGTTCGCCAAGCAACAACATGACAAAACATTGGAGCAGATGGGCAGCTTATTAGGATAGGGATGAAGAGGGTGTGCAAGCGGTGTCTCCTCAACGGACAGGAGTGCCGTCCTCGTGGATTAACGTAAGTTGAGACCAGTCTGGAATTTCAATTTGACGTAGTTCCAAAGGAAATCATATTCATTTGTTGCCTGCAGCGAACTCAAGCAGCGATGCGTTCTGGCAATTGGAGTCGAGGGGCCGGAACACCAAAACGACGGCGAACCAGCGGACAAGACAGCAAACAGTCGAAAGCTGGTAGAAGATTCGGTTTCGCAGAAGACAACCAGGCAGCAGAAAGCGGAGGCACAGCAAGTAGAGACTGGACAGAGGGTCAGCAGTGGCCTTGAGGCGCTGTTGACGGGGATCGGAGAGGCACTTGGAAACATGATGGACGAAATGAGGCTGAAGCGATTTGGCAAAAGTCGCGGAACAGGTCCGGGAAGAACAGAGGACGGTCGCAAGGTATAAGAATCTTGTCATTTGTCTGATATGACGAAAACCAACTCTCCTCAAAGATACATCCAATGAGATCGGGGCACGTTTAGCTTCTAGTGAAATGATGTTCGTCAGGCGACGTTGGCGGTGCGTAGAAATCTTGTAATCGATGAATTTTTCCAACATGATCTGAAGTCACAAACTTGCTTTGACAGATAAATATACATGGGCACAGTCATGGAACGTGGCAAGAGCAAGACTAGGCCACATCAGGAAATTTTGACAAATATAAAACAGGTAATTAGACTGATCTTGATCGTCGTCGAGAAATGCAGCGGCTCTGTGGGGGAGGGGTTGGAGGGTCCCTCGGATAATTTGATCGATCCTGTCTAGACGACGCTTCTTCGAGTTTAGGCAACGTTTCTTCGAGTCGTTTCACAACAAGTTTGTTCTGATGCCGAATTTCGCCAAGGCCGATCAGATCTTATATATCAGTATCACAATGATTTTGTGTTGGTGTTTTATATGCAGTAAGGGGTATCTGATAAATTTGGGCTATATATGGTCAAGTTTATGTTCCTAACAATTTGTTCAACATTTTGAGGCACGGATACAAATACAATTTGGGATATGCATGCCCACGATATTACGGTGAAGTGTAAGCAAAAATAGGGTACATGAGAATGCTCATGTAATGGCAAGGACAACAGGCGATTTCAGCTCAGATCGTACTGACGATGACACGCTGTAGGAAGCCTAGAGATCGTGAGGGTGCGATCAGTGCGGGGGAGGGGGAAAAACATTGTCGCAGGGAATAAGATTGCTGACTAATAATATGAGGAAATCGGATCATATCTGATAAGCAATGTGTAATTGTAGCCTGGGTCTCCTCTTTACTCCTACATAATCCCCCCCAAGTTTTCCTCTCACCCCAGCTCTCCATGTTCAGTCTCCGAAAGCTCCAAGCATATGTCCTAGGACGACAAGCAGAGACAGAAGAGGTCTGTGGGCAGCTCAGAGCCTCCTATGTCCCGGTTTCCTCGGCAGACTGCCGCTCGTGCTCAGACCCCTGTGACCTTGGTATGGAGGGTGTCTTATCTGATAAAGTAGTTTGACTGTACTTTTGTTTCCTAGGTCATGACACATATCCAAATCAGTTTCAAGTGGACTGGGAGACACAAATGCTTGGCTCTGTGCATCCATATAATCGCCAGGTACGTTGGCTTTCCTTTTTTTTTATAAAAAAAACACTGGTGCATTACTAACTATCACGGTTGGATAGATCGTCATTTCCACAGGCAAAGCCGACTGGGAGAAAAGAATCACGGACGTAAAAGGGTCACTCGCTGCCCACCTTACAAATCTCCAAAACTCACTTCCCGAAGAGCCTATCATTGGCCACCATCACACAGCAGCCAAGGGACCTCGGCAGGCAGCCGGTCTTTTCCGTACATCCGACTCCACAAAGGTTTCCATCTTGAATGGGAGCATCAGGTCCATCTCCGACAACGAGGACAATGAATCTGTTTTGGTGTTTCCTGACTTTAAAGTCGTGACCCAAGTCCAGTCCATCATCCAGAGTGCTCAGGACCTTTGGGACAGTTCGCTTGATCCGAGTGTTAGCCGAACGGGGGCTTTTCTCGAGAAGAGCCAACTCAAGACGTGGGTCCTTCCGTACTCTTGTGTGATCCTTTTGTGTGAGTTTTATATGGTGCTCGATTTCTCCTCTTCTGACAACCTTGTTGTGCTTACCGGATTTTTTTCCCACAGGCTCACATAGGAAACGTGACAACAGATGTGGGATTTCTGCTCCTAAACTGGAACATGGTTCGTGAACCATTTTATTGTGTTCTTCAGGAACCACGGGAAAAAAAAAGCTTAAATTCCTCCAAAAATAGCTCTCATTCGATCATTGGAGCATCGTGGGTGGGATGCTGATACTCAAATCGAATGTCCATCCTACACTTATGGTTCGCCACTCGAAGACTTGACATTGACAGCCGAACAGCGAGAGGAGATTATTCAGACGCAGCTGAAAGAAAGCGCTGTTTCTAAACGTGCTCTCATTGTCAAGGTGTCGCACATTGGAGGGCATAAATATGCGGGAAATTGCATTGTACGGTTGTTTTTCTTTTGTGGGTTTTGAATTTTTGACAAGGCTGACGATGGGACTGTATGGTTTTTTTCTCTCTCTGTAGATTTATACACCGCAAGGGGCGGGTGTTTGGTATGGCCGTGTCACGCCACACGATGTCGAATCCATTGTTGAGAACACTATTATTGGTGGCCTCGTGTTACCCCCTTTACTCCGCGGAGGACTTAACCTTTCGAGACCCGGCTGCAAGTCTCTCAATGATTGGTGATCAAAGTACCTTGGTCCTTCCAGCCAAAATCCCTGATTCGCCGCTGCTTTTGATGGACTGATGTTTGCATGATCTTTGTTTGTTTTTTGGTCGAAATGATATCGGTGCATCCTCTCAACAAATTATACTTATCTAATTATTGGCATACTGTATTCACATACTAAGAGACATGTATTCTTTATATAATCTCAACATTGGGCTGTGCCGCTAGATTATAGTAGCATACGACGTGAATCAATGGAGTGTCCTGATACGAGTAAACCAATGAATACAAAACCTGTCACCCTTCCCAGAGAAAAAGATAGAAAGAAAGAAAGAAAGAAAAATGTAGAGTGTGATTCACAGATCATCATCCATGGCGCTAAAGCCCAACCCCTTTCTCCTCAGATTCGCATACCTCCCCGCACTCCTCTTCGTATCCTCAACTTCATCTTCCGTCGTCACCTCATCTCCTTCCTCATGACCATCGTCTTCTCCATCCCTCCTTTCTCGTGAGAGCATACCGGGAGGCACAACAAGGGATTCACCATGAAACGTAAAACCTCTAAAGTTTTCCTGAACGCTATTCGTAAGCGGTGTACCTGCTGCAGCAGATCGCGTTTTCGTCTGTTTGATTTGGATCGTTTGTGCAGTGGTATTATTCGACGACGAAGACGAAGACAACGATGAAAAACCACGATGAGATGGTGTCACAGGCGGTTGATGTGAAAACGATGACAGTGGTTGTATCTGGTGGGTGTTGGCAGAAGGATTTGAGTCGACGAGGCCACTACGTGATTGAGAATGAGATGACATCGGTTCCGAACCAAGCGGTCCGACAGGTGTATGCACAAATCCATTTCCTTGGTTAAAGGACTGAGATACCCAAGCTTCACTTGGATCGTCATCGTCCAAGTTGCCAATGTTACTGCCATTCAGGGTCATGTTACTGATATCGGCCGAGGTAAATTCCGGATCAAAATTATTGACCGATTCATCGGATTCTACGACCGGCTTGAAAGGAGGTGTAATCTCTTTACGTGAGAGGAGGGACCAATCAATGTCCTTGAAAAACGGATGTTCTTTGAGCTCTGCTGCATCGCGTTTGGCGCCGAGGCGGTGTTTGGGATTGCGGTTAAGCAGCTAGAATGAGGAACACATGAGATACTTTGGATAAAATGAAGGGAGGCTTACAGCCTTGACAAATTGTTTGCCATCTTCGCAAATGACGCCTTTGGGGAACCGGATCTTGCCAAAACAGATGTTCTTGTACATTTGCTGGGTGTCTTCTGCGTAGAAAGGACTCCAACCGCAGCACATTTCAAACAAAAGGACGCCCAAGGACCAAAAGTCGACGATCTTGGAATATCCTTGTTCATCGAGAAGAATTTCTGGAGCAAGATATTCGGTGGTGCCACAGAAGGTAGTGGTAAGTTCATCGGGATGGAGATCCGGTTTGGAAAGGCCAAAGTCGCAGAGGGCAATATGACCTGTAGCATCGAGTAGAACATTTTCTGGTTTGAGATCACTGTAGGAGGGGTGAGAGGGGTGAGTGGGAGGTAGGGCGGGGGTATACGAACCGGTAGATGATATTGTACTTGTGGAGGTGTTCGAGGGCGAGGGTGAGTTCTGCGATGTAGAAACGAGCGCGCTCCTCGGAGAAGCGGGTCTCGCGCTGGAGATGCCAAAAGAGCTCACCTCCACTCTTAAAGTCCGTGACAAGATAGAGCTCGGTGTCAGTTTGGAAGCTAAACTTGAGGCCGACGAGGAAAGGGGAGTCGAGAGATCGCTGAAGGATCTTGCGCTCACCAATGGTGTGTGCAACCTCCTTCTTGGCGACGATCTCCTTTTTGGACAGGACCTTCATGGCGTATATACGCCTTGTGTCGATTTTGCGGACCTGGAAAACTTTGCCAAAGGTGCCGACGCCAATGAGCTTGAGAAATTCGAAATCTCGTGGGGTGAGAGGTCTACGGGTCTGCAGGGCGGGAGGTGAGAGAGACAGGGAAGGAGGAAGGAGACCAGACCTTGTACTGCTCGAAAGAGACTTGGATGCGAACCTCGCCAGAGACGGGTTCGTTTCCAATGGGATGAAGCCTGAAAGAAATGAGCGGAGGCTTGAAGAAAAAGGAGGGAGAAACGGACTTGAACCAGTGGTCGAGGGTGAGGTCGTGGACGGAGGGGGGCTTTATCTTGAAGGAACCGAGAAAACCGGGGTGGGTGACGGCGCGGTCGTAGACCATGCAGGTGATGAGAGAATCTTGGGAGGTGACATCGCTTGAGGAAAAAGGTGAGAAAGAGAAAAAAAAAGAGAAAGGGATGGACTGACAAGGAGACGTGGTGTTTCCAGAAAGGACTGGAAGGGAGGTCAGAGTCATGAGAGGGGCCGCGAGAGACAAATTCATTGTGTTCGAACTGGACGACGACATAGGGACATGGATGAGGAGAAAGGACATGGAGACCCCTGGCCTGGATGAGGAAGAGGTGGATTTGGCCTCTCGACGACGGAAGACTACGCCGTGGAGAGGGAGGCTGTTGGATGTTGAACACGGGTGGATGGAGAGAGAGCTGTGTGGTTGGTTGTCCGTGCAGAGATCCGTGCAGAGGAGGTGTTGTTAGTAGTTTAGACATGGGAGTAACAGTCAGACAATACTAGTCTAGTTAATAGTTGTCTCATCAAATGTACATCAATAGTCTGTACATTTATAGCCAGGAATAGTCAGATGATAGTCAAATAGTCAGTCAGATTACAATACTCGTCAGATGATACTCCTCATAATACTCAGAACAATAATCAGTCAGATTGCTCAGTCAGACTACTACTCCTCATCATCGCTCCAAATCCTCTCAGCAAGTCCAGTATTCCTCCCACTGCTCCCCCAAGCAACATACCTCGCCCCAGTCCTCGCCATCCAAGCCTGTCTGTTTCCTATCAGCCAACCTGCCCGTCATCATCGTACCTGTGACTCACATGCAGCACCGAACCCTGCCCCTGTCGCAGCGCCTGCACAGGTTTGCTTGGCTGGGCCCCAGCCCCCTTGTTCCCCTAGCTCCTCCATCCCCACCCACCCGGCTCCAGCCAGCCCCAGCCGCATGCTCTCTACGCCTCCTCCCCGCAACGCCCCCAGCATCACCTTGTAGTTTTTTGTTTTGTTGTAAAAGTACCAGCCCCCCACCGTCGTCGGCGTCCGGTGCGCATTCTCCGCCAAGAACTGCAGCCCTGCCTGCCGTCCTCCTCGCATCATCCCAATCCCCATTCCAACCGCAATACCTGTGCCTGTCACGTACAAATACCGTGGCGGTATCTCTACCCGCACCGCTTTGCTCGTCGACATTTCACTCATAGATGATGGTATATATAAATCTCTCATACACGTGATCTTACAATTGCGATTTTATCAACTTTTCCTCCCGAGCCTTTCTCTCCTTTCTTTTCTCAGCAAGCAACTTTGCGCGTCCAAGCTCTCTCTGTCCCACTTGTTGCATGTGCACCGCATCCGGTCCCTGATTCCCCTTTTAGTTCTCTGTCAGAAGATGTCTCTTTTTCGAAAACTCACATCTGCAATTCGAAGCGTCCGCACTCCTGCCCATCGCTGAGCCAGCTCTTGATCTTGCGATATCCCCTCAGCCCCAAAGCTTTGCATCGCTCGGTCAATCACCTTCAGCGCCATAGATGGCACAACGAACTGCAATCTCCGTCAATCCCTGCTTATTTCCCTCCCTCAAACAACCCACCTTGGCCATTCCAATCTCCTTCAGTGCTCCCTTGGCCTGGTATTTGTCGATCTAGCCCACTATCATGAGAGACATCCCTTTCCTGCATTTATCCACCCACCTGAAGTGCTGCACTGTAAACCAATAGCCGAGCTGCCTCTATCTCTGCCCGTGATTTGGCAATGTCAACAACAACGGTCCCTGTATACAAGTAAGCTCCAATCCGTATATCATTGATCAAATTTACCATGTTCAAACAAATATTTCCCAAACGTCTTGCGATTAGGATCCGTAACACGCTCAATCATCAAGTTCAACGCGCTTTGTGCAACACCAATCGTCCTCATACAATGATGAATCCGTCCAGGCCTGTTAAATTCAATTCACAGTCAAGAACTTTTCGGTAATTACACTCACCCAAGTCGTCCTTGTATGATCTCAAATCCTCTTCCCCACCCAAGCACTAAGTTCTCCTTGGGCACTCGCACATTTTCATAGACGATCTCACAATGTCCCTCTGGTGCATCATCGTACCCAAAAACTTGCATTGGTCTTATCACCTTGACGCCAGGTGTATCCGCAGGAACCAACACGACAGACTGCTGACGATAACCGTTCGAATTCGTCGGGTCCGACTTCCCCATGACCAGGTGAATTTGGCATCGGGGGTCACCAGCCCCTGAGATCCACCATTTATGTCCGTTGATCACAATCTCGTCGCCTTGGAGTTCTATCCGGGTCTGGATATTTTTGGCGTCAGACGACGCCACTGGTCCCGTCATTGGAAAAAAAAAACACGATAATATGGTAAAGCGACTTACCCCCTTTCTCAGTCATAGCAAATGCAGATCGAATTTCACCGTTCAGGAGAGGTTCAAGCCATTTCTTTTGTTGTGCTTCATTACCGTACCTAGCTAGCACCTCTGTAAAGAAAGAAAAAAGAATAAGTGTTCCTTGGCTATTGAATATCAATAATGCAATTCTCTCACCCATGTTACCCGTATCAGGCGCAGAGCAGTTCACGACTTCTGGTCCAATATGTCCAGCATGAGCTAAAACCTCAGCCATAACACCATACTGTATCGGTGCATTGAGTCAATCCACTCTCTCTCTTTTACAACCACACACAAACGTAACCCAACACCCACCTCGAGATTGGAAAGGGGAACACCATGTTTCGGATAATGTGCCTGACTCAAAAATAAATTCCATAATCCGAGTTGTTTGGCTTTTGCTTTCAATTCGGAGACGATAGGGAGGATCGTTTGCCAGCGCCGAATAGGGTCTTTGGGGAGTTGGGCGTGGGCGAGTTTTTGGGCGGGTATGACTTGTTCCTGTATACCGTATGTGCATGTATAGACACACAACGAGGACGAGGAAGAGGATGTGTTAGATGGGGTAGGTTTAGGTCTAAGTCAATGATAACACGCACCTCGAGAAACGTAATCAGTTTAACCAACGTCTCTTTCGCGAATGGCGAGAACTTGTCTTCAACCTAACACCGTCTTAACAAACACACCGATCAACCCAGTTCAGTGAAAAGGCTTTACCATAGCCCATGAAGACTCGGACGTGTATTGGGTAACAGGGTGGTGTTGCGACATGGTTGTAGTTCGAGGGAATAACCAACCAAGCTTCAGCTAGACCGGCTTCATTGCTAACCCGGTTTCCGGATCAGGCGTTTCATGTGTAAAAGATTAAAAAAGGTAGTGGCACATACGACTATCTCTATTCAAAGAGACGCATGACAGACAGTATAGATACAACGATGCACTGACCGATGTACAAGAAAACTCAAAAAAAACCATGCATGACTGACTACTAAAACAACGTCTAGCAAATTAAAAAAAAAAAGCCAAGCAAACAAGTCCCACAAATTCAAAACCCCCCAACAGAAAATGGAATGTCAGGATCAACTCCAAACGCATGAGAATCATAACTCTGCCAAAGCCAGTCTTGCTCTCCATTCACATTAAAACCCCCAGGATTGTAGTTTCGTATATAATCTAGTCCCGGGAAAGGTAATCCACCAATCGAGAATGAACTGGTTGGAGGAGTGGTCGGTAAACTTGCCAGCGTCAAATTTGGTCCACCATCGAAACCCGAGTAACTACCATCCATAGGCGATCCGAACCCAAAAGAATTTGTGTACAATGTAGTTTCTTGAGGACAAATATCCATCGGTCGATCTTGTCCACTTCCATCCCAGTGCTGTGTGTCTGTCTGGTTTTGGCTAGGTGGACTTGATCCTGCGTAACGAAGAAGCGAAGGAGGAGATGCAGCTGCCACAGTGCTATTGAAACTGTTCAAGGTATTTGAGAGGTGAGGACTCAACTCTGGTGGATCAAGAGTAGACATCGCTGGCGATGGAAGTCCGTTAGATGCCGGTGAGCTATGTTGACTCGCTCCAACAGTGCATGCCGTGGTTGTCGGACCTGAGAAAGACTGATAAAAAGATAAACCACAACTTCGATCTCCGTTACTATCGTTATCATCAAGGACTCGCCGACGAGAAGTCGAGCGTGCGCGTGATGCACCTGATGGAGGAAGTGTCATAAATGAGCAGACAGATGTGGAGACTAAGTGCTTACTATCAACACGATAAGGAGAAACAGCAGATAATCTTCTGCCCGGACCTGCATTAGCATCTCGAGACTGGTTCCTTCTTGGACGCGTCTTTATGGTTCTACCACTAGTTCCAGTCACAATTGTTACTGACTTGCGCCTTTCTGCCTTTGAAGGACCAATAGGACTAGATGAAGGAGGGGTACCATTCGACTTCTCTGCCCTAGAAATTCCATTCGACTTCTCTACCTTAGATCCACCTGTGTTATTAGCTTGACCCTGAGCAATGGCATCATTCGTAGTCATCACGAGGTCAGTCAGCAGTTCCTTGCATTTTCGAGCACCTGGCCAAGTGCCTTCCCAAGCCTCCAAAGCAGCGAGTGTACTCTTCGCTTCTTCCATAGCTTGATTTGCGGCACGTCCATCGTTCGAATGCATTGCATATAGGAGTAGTATGACCGCGGAGCTGAAAAGGTTTTGGATGAAGAATGCCAGATGATGGGAAGACGGCACAACGTGTTTCATGGAAGAGGCAAGGCGAATGCATGACCGTGCAGATGAGACAGCTTTGGCAGTAGATTTAGGTGTTACCATCTGGTCTCGCCTTACAGGGATGAAACCACGATGAAGAGTAGTCACAATACAATAATAATGACTGCATAAGACGATGCCCATGGAGACTTGCTCGTCCGTTTCTGAATGTGACTTGAAGGCAGGGTGCAGATCATCACTCCATTTCTGAAGTTCACTATCCAGCGCCTCTACTGATTTCTGAAGCTCTACTCTTCGTTCCGATTCCAGATTGTCTTTGCAATTTTCAATAGCATAGACCTGGCGTAATAGTCGGCCCGCAATTTCATATAACTTGATCATATGAACAACGCCACACATCAGGGAGGGTTGACGTTGCGTTATCGGGGCGCCCGAGAAATAATCTGGGAGATCTTCATCAATGACTTCCACAGGCATTTCAACATCACAATCAGAATCATTGATGCCAAGTGGGCGTCCCAAAGCCAAGGCCAGCATCCGGTCAAGTATGTACACACCCCACCAGGTCTTGCGGCGTGTCTCTTTCTCAATGGAAGGTACGAGAAGCCGACGTGGTGAACGCTAGGAGCAACCATTCATCAGTGTATTTTTAGACTACCAAAAGTGGTCTCAGAGGCACCTACATGTAACCCCAGATCCTGTCCGGTGCGCACAGCCTGTCCTAATAAAATCCATGCTTGCGGTAGGCAATTAATGGAGCACAAAAAGGACGACAAGAGAGTGAAACATTGTACATGGAAGATTTGAATATTAGGATGGCTGATGTATTGAAGTATAAGCGCGCTAGATAGCGGCGTCAGGAGATGAACGCTATTTTTCATTATTTTGGTAATCAATCGTACCGTTCGTAGTAGACCATCCCCATACCGCCATCATCATTGCGGTCGGAGATCGCCAGGCGAGAATCCTGAACCAGATTGGCGGCACAAGCGAAGACAGCAAATATGAGCGAGAGAAAGGCGGTCTCTGATCGGGCGAGGACGTGATCATGCGTATTATCCATGAGTTTTTGGTATTTCTGTAAGAAGGAAGGCTTGTCGATCACAGGCATCAAGAAGTGGAATTTCGCGAAATATGCTTCCACCTGATATGATACGATGATTAGCGTTTGAAGAAGTGGGGGAGAAAGGTACACTGACAAGCTTATCTGCGAGGTCTCGCTGTGGATACTCGACTTCCTCAGGGCAGGGGAGAGCACGAATCTTACCAAAGAAGACAGCGGCAGGGAAATAGAGTTTATTCACACTCGGACCGGGTGCATGAGGATCCTCATCCATTGGAGAGATTCGATGCAAGGGGGATGAGGCAAGTGCTCTGAAGGACTGGATGAGGGACATTATTGATGAGCCCCCTATCCATCTCATATGACCGTATTCATCCAATGCAAGGTCTCCAAAGGACTCTGCAACGTCTTCTTCCGCCTTGATAGTGTTTGGCGTGGAGGGCTCAGATGATTGCTGCTGGCCCCTAGACGCGAGTGAGAGCAATGCGGCAGGGACAGCAGGGACAATCTGATCGGATGACACGCTGCCCAGTGGGATGGCAGAGGACACCGGAGCACCGTCAGCTAAAGGACCTATTTGTTCGAGCACAGGGGTTATTTGAGTGAACAATGATTCCATGTGCATCAGGCGAGCCTCGAGCTCCTGTACGTAGCTTGAGATAATGCATGATGAGCGGTCAGGTCGAAAGGCAAGGGGTTGAGGACATACTGCCTACTGAGAGCAGCACGATCCTTGGTCTGAAGCCAGGTGCATTGGGCTCCGGAAGAGGTGCACTGCGAGCAAGTGGGTTCACACCCATCACATTTGATCTTCTTGCGCCTAGAGGCCTTGAGATGTCGATGATACATGAGAGGTGAGATGATGACATACCGACAACTTTCGCATGCTCGCCAGACTCGACGGCGTTGAAGTTGGATTGGTTTCTGGCCGGCGTCGGGTGGGAGGGGATCATCGCTTGAGCGTTTCTTCTTAGAGGCGGGTAGCATAGTAGGCAAGCTGTCACCCTTGGCCATGGTAAGATGGTGGTTGATTAGAAAGAGAGTTATGCATAGCCAAGTCAAAGGAGAGAGAGAGCACGTGTGGGCGAGGAGATCGGGCCGTTCCTTGTCACAATCTGAATAATACTTACTATCACTCCCAAGCTCTTTGCTGCCCTTGGTCCAGAGATTACCGTGACCAGAGTAATATATCAGGCTTGACCAGTCATTACCTGTCCTGGGTCTTACAAAGTTTTGTCAGAGACCAGCAGCGCGTACGGATGTGATATGAATCATTATGAATGTCAACGACACACTGCCACGTCACGTGATCATCAGGTTGGCTTGCAAGTGGCACGTCGACGTGCAACTTTGCACACACTCAATGGCCGACATCGACACAACGCAGCCGGTACATGTAGACGATGTCCAGCCAGAAATAAACAATGATGAGGAAGATGAGTCAAAGGTATGTCTATTAAACCCTCAATTTTTCTTGCTGACTCAATTTTTTTGAAGGAGATCATGCTCATGAAGCAGCGGGTAGAGGAAATGGAACGTGAAGCAAAAAAACTCAGGGAACTCCAGGCCGCTGCTGAGAAAGCGGCAAATGAGTCCGAAGGTGGCGACAGTGGCCAAATGGAAGCCGAGGAAGACAAGACTGCTATTGACTCAAGGAGCGTTTACGTTGGAAATGTGCGCCTGCTTGTTTGATCACTCGGTCCTGACAATCGATTTTTTTACGTTTAGGTAGATTACAGTGCCACCCCAGAGGAAATCCAAGGTCATTTCCAATCATGCGGTACCATCAATCGGGTCACTATTCTTTGCGACAAGTTCACTGGCCATCCAAAGGGGTAGGTCACATTGTATCGCGCGTCAGTTTATTTTAATTTTGGGTATCAGATACGCGTACGTAGAATTTGCTGAACCAGAGCACATCGATGCTGCACTCGCAATGGACAACTCGCTGTTCCGTGGAAGGCTGATTAAAGTACTCGACAACTTTGGATAAATTGGACTTTTTCTGACTTTGACTAAGGTGACGGCGAAGCGGACCAACATTCCAGGATTTAACAGGGGAAGGGGGCGTGGCGGTGGTTACAGGGGTGGTTACAGGGGTGGTTACCGAGGCTACGGAGGCTATAGTCCATATGGGCGTGGGCGAGGAAGGTGCGTTGGAATTTGACTGTTGTGGAAGAACGTAATTCATTCGAATACAGGGGCCGAGGACGGGGATACTAAAAAGCAAGCATGATTTCTATCTTATTCTAACGATTGTATGATACCGTTACTAATAGAAAGGCATCTGCATTTGCATCTGTACATTGGGGGAATATTTGTGGCTGTTTGGGCATCTTCAGCTTCAGCGTTGTTGCAAACCGAGTCTGCCTGTCTGACTATGTTTTCTCATATGTTTTCTCTCTCGCGACCTACAGTTCGCCTGTTCTCCTCTTCCGCCTTCCGTTCAAGTCCTCCAACATATCCTTTTTCCAAATCTGCCCTCATTCCGCTTTCACCATCCCTTCCACCCCCACCCCGCGCCAATGTCGGCAAGGGCCTCATGGAATACCTTCACAGAACCATCCCGACACCCGAGAAACGGCAGATGCTCGACGAATTTTTCTCCCGTCGTTCGCCGAAACAGCTCATGCCCGGGTCTGTTGTGACCGTCACTCTTGAGCATGCACCAAACACCTTCACAGGCGTGCTTTTGTCCATACGGCGAAGGGGAGTCGACACCTCCTTTGTGCTCAGGAACATCGTGCAGCGGATGGGAGTAGAGATGCAGTTCTTCGTGAATTCGCCACACTTGAAAGAAATCAAAGTCGTACAGAAGCCGCCGAAGGGCAGGATGAGGAGGGCCAAGCTATTTTACCTACGCACGTCCCCGGTGAAGATGAGCATGCTGGCAGCTGGAAAGGCAGCATGAGATGTAGAAAAAAGGAGTAGAAAGTCTTGAGCTGGAGATGTGACGGAAAAGGCAGGTGACACCAGAAACATAGCGTACATAACTTGTGTCCCTCTCCTCATTCTCAAACATGCCGTCTGCCAACCCTCATTCTCTTCGTGCTTTATCTTTTGGCTCTCGTCGACGTACTGCTCAAGGGCCTCCGTCTCCAACTTTCTCAGAGACTACAAATGCCTCAGCGTTCAATTTTGGCTCCCATGGTCCCTCCAAAATCATCACTCGTACTGACCTCAAGGCCAGCCTCCAGGCTTACGAGGATGTAAGCATCATTTCCTAAGCGTAGTACGGCACCAGGGAAGAATTTAGATGGTTGCTCCAGGTTATGGATTGTTCAGCCGCTTATCGCTCCGCCCTCCTCGCCATGTCGAAAGCCACGGCTGCATTCGCAGACGCAATGGAACGCTGTAGTGGGTATGACCATCGCTCTTGGACTTGACTCCCTATCCTTACCTTTGTACTCGCAGCTTAAAGGGACCGACCTACGAGACTGGGAGTCGTCTCCAAGCTGCGGCAGGTGTTCACCATCTGATCGGAAACCTGTGGCATGTACTGGTGTGCATGTTTCATCGCCGAACCACGTTGCTGCCGCCTCATTCTTCCATGCATTTTCCAGGCAGAAACACTCGACAAGAAGTTTGAAAAGCCTCTTCGGCAGCATCTGGACACTTACAAAACCATTGTCAATGTATGTTCCGATTCTCGATGAGCCCATAACCCCGGCTTACGGGTCGCTTTCATCAAGGAACGTTCAGCCTCTTACGAGCGTGCTTTGCGCGAAAAGAGTCAGATCATTCGACAAATTGAAATGCGCAACATGAACCGAAAAGAGCGGAGTACGTTAACCTGGCCCCATTAGTCTTCATGACTTACGTTGCGTTTTCCATAGATTTGCAAAGTTTTAGGGAAGCACTGGTGGTGTTGCAGCGCCAAGTCGATGAACTGGACGACCTCAAAGCATCTCATTATCAGGAGATACTGGAGCACGAAGAGGAGGTTTGGGACGTGGTGCAAAACAAGGTTCGCCGGGCCAAAATCAATACGTACAATTACATCTCCTGATACGACCTGCATGTTCAGGTCTGCATAGTGGTCCGTTCGACCATGGATGTGTTCGATAGATTTACTGCCAAGGCGTGCGTCGTGGTGACACACTAAGCACCTCTTAAAGCCACGGCTGATCGCATAACAGGTCTGATCCTATAATTGAACCCATGCTTCAATCCGTTCCGGATCCTTTTGATGCTTATGGACCTCCACAATCAGAAGACCAGATTTTCAGCATTTTAGCCCCTTTATCAATCATGACTCAGCCTGTATCATCTTCCTCGACGTCGAGTCCGCTGACCAGTACGCCTGAACAAGGAACCAGTGAATCTCTTCCATCTAGTCTCAGTAGCAAAAAGGTCACCTCGTGGCTGCCGTCAAACACTTCGATTAGTAAAGGGACTGCGCTCCCTACCGAGGCTAGCGCCTGGGCAGGTGTTCATTCTCCTCCCTCTACCCCGCCTTGCTCTGTTTCACCTCCCCATAACGTCAGTCGCAAACATTCTGCATCCTTACAGCGGAAGGCAGAGTCTAAGTTGCGGTCTGTATTGTCCGTGATTGAAGAACCCCGATCATCCCGACAAGAAGGCTCGAACGCCAACGAAAGTGATCAAACACTCCATCAGTCTCAAGATAGCAACCAATCTTCTTCCTTACCGAATGTCCAGAACATTTGTGGCACAACATCGCCTCGACCTGTCACTTTGGATACTCCAAATGACGAACCAGGCACTGATAGTTCTTGGTCCTTTACTTACGGCCAGTCTCCGTATGAGTATGGTTACGACAGTAATTTAAGTACTCCCCGTATTTCCATGTTGTTTACCCCAACAGCTGTTCCCCCAGACCCTAGTAATGATCAAGATTCAGACAATTAACTACTCTCTTTCACAAACGAGTTAACATCTAGATGCGAATATCTGTATGTAATTATGTTCGGTTGTATGAACTTCTACTGTGTCTTGCTTCAACTCATGATTAGTTCATGCCGTATAGCCTCAATTGCCATTGCTCTTCCTTCCGTTTATACTTGGCAGTAAAAGAAACACCCGAACAGCGCTGTCAATAGCCAAGTTTGTATTCTGGTCTACCTATTGACCAGACACATTAGAACCTCCTACTTCCATTATCTCCACTCCGTTGGTCGTAACTCCCGAGGAAGGCAACCTCATGCATCATTCTTTTAACTCCGTTCTTGATCGGAGTCCGTACTGGTACAGCGCTTCTTCGCTGATGGTGGCTGGACTTTTGAACAGAAGATCTGTCCCCACACTCGTCTTTGGGAATGCAATCACGTCGCGTATCGACTGCGCCCTACACAGAATCGCCATCAAGCGATCGAATCCTAGTTTGAACAGAGCGCAAAGGAAGAAAGTCGAGGTCATTATCAGATTTCGGGATCAAAGAAGGAGACAAAGGGACAGCACGCGTGCCGTAAGGATGAGGAAAACAGAAGAATTATTTTGGGAAAGAATCATGAGTGAGCATGCCTTTTTTTGGAAGTAAGAACGAACAACGAATACTGCCTTACCGAGTGCAATACCGCCATGAGGTGGAGCGCCACATTTCAAGGCGTGTAAAAGTTGCTCAAATGGTGCCTGCTCTTGTTCCGTCAACTGGGAGAACGTGCATGAGTAAGGACATGAAATTGTCAAACTTGAAAGTGAATAACTGGTAAAGCCTAAGCAGCAGCTAGGAGCCGTCACCGGGGAAAAAAAAGGGAAACTCAAAATTGACGTAAAGGCGAAGAAGGCGAGTTTTGATAATGATTAAGAATATGAGCAGCCTTCCCGATGGCAGCTACTCACCTGTAAGACCTTTCCGAAAATGTACTCCTGCATGGTTGCATCGTGCACTCGAACAGAGCCTCCTCCAATTTCGATCCCATTCAAGACAAGGTCATAATGTTGTCCGCGGACCTGTACACACGCAGAGGTCGAGAATGAAATGCGCCGGAATAGATTAAAAGATATCATATCAGTAATTTCATTTGAGCTTGTGAGAGACCAAAGGTGTTATCTCGTAAAAAAAGTTTAAGAGCTACACGTACTTGTTCAACATCACCGCGGTACATGGCCTCGATGTCCTGCCACATAGGTGCAGTGAAAGGATGATGAGAACTGCTCCATCTACCTTTTGCTAAGAAGTCCTTATCCTCGTCAGCATGGGTAAATAATGGAAATTCTGTGATCCACAAAAAATGAGGATCTGGGGTAATCTCAAGTTCACCTGTTGCCAAGATAAAGCCAATCACTACAAAAAAGATGCATTCACCTACCACGTTTTTGGGCCAATTCAGATAAATGGAGACGAACTTTACCCAGGGAGGTTGATCCGCCCTATGCCGATTGAGGCTCAGTGACTACAACAACAATACGATTTTGAGAAAGGGAATACCACTGACCTTGGGAAGGGCTGATCGCTTGGACAACCAGATGTCGTCACCATACCTAAGGTCAAGAATTGTATTTATTTTGACCTGGTCAGCGATAGTGAGAGACTCGCATCCAAGTCCCGATCCATTTAACCATGTCTCAGATTTGGTCTGGGTAAAATTGGTGTGATGCTTGAAAAAAAAAAAGGAATCGGTCAAAATTCTTGGGCATACTTATCAAGAAGCCACAAACCGTATCCAAATTGTATTTACAGGCTTTTGAAGCACGAATAAACTCCGGATCACTTGATTTACGAACAATGATGCACTCCAGTACTTCTCCATTTCTCTCGTACACATTGACTATATTGGAAGGAAGGTGAGGGGTGATGTTCATGATCTTGATAACAGAAACAGATGAGTTTTCGATTAAAATATCATGATCTGTAGCAAAGCTTACGTGCCTTGAGCCCAAAGCGCGTGTCAGGTTTGTCAGAGCCATACTGTATTAATAAACACATGTAGTTCTTGGATAGGCCAATGAAATGACTCACACGGGCCATTGCTCCCTGGTACGTCATCACTTCAAATTGACTAGGAAGGTAGATGCCTTCTATTTGCAACCATATTTTCTGAATGAGTGATTCAGTGACCAAGCGAACCTCTGCGCCTCCAATTCTCCATTCATCAGAAGATCCAGAAGTGGCAATGCCATCTCGACCCCAAGAGACATAAGCCATTTCTAGATCAATCTGCGTGAATTCTGGCTGCCTATCCTTGCGCCCATCTTCATCTCGGAAGCATTTTGCTAGTTGGAAATAACGGTCAACACTCCCTGAACATATGAGAAGTTGCTTTGGTTGTTGGGGAGACTGTTGAAGTGCATAAAATAAGGGCCGCCCTGCTTGAGAGTCGGAAAGACGAGTAGGGACGAGAAATTCGCGGGCGCCTTCAGGAGACGATCTTAGTAATACAGGGGTCTCGACCTCGAAAAAGCCTGAAGAAGACGCAAAAATGAATGACTCGAATATTTTAGGACAAAATCAGAAACATGCCTTGCTCATGAAGTGTATTCCGAATAAGATGTGTGACTTGACTACGCTTCTTGATGTTATCAGACAAGGCTGTTCTTCTCAAGTCCAAATATCGGTATCGGGCTCTCAGGTCGTCATTCGGCTTAACACGGGATGATCAATGGACAAAAATAGAGGAGCAGAGCCAGAGCGTACCAAGTTAAATGGGTTTGAAGGGGTAAAGGGCAGTGTAGACGCTGCGTTTAGAACAGTAAAACTTTCCACTCGGATGTCGATTTCGCCAGTGGAGCCCTAGGAGAGTTGGAGAAGGTTAAAATAGAACAACGACCAAGTGGTAAGAGGCTACCTGACGCCTAGCGTCTTGTGGACGAAGAAGAACAGTGCCCTCTATGAGAACGGAAGATTCTGTTGGGACATCTGCCAGAGCCGATACCTCGGTACCTTGCGAGTGATTGACGATAAGCTGGGTTGTACCATATGAGTCCTTGAGTGGGAAGAAAGACGCGAGTCTTCCTTTCCTTGATATCAGAATGATGAGCTGAATAGACAGATGTAGATAGACCAGAATGATAGTCACCGTCCAGGAAGGAGGCAGCCAGCGAGAACCACACGCGCATCAACGTTGGACGCGTTGAGGGAGCCACAATTGTGAGTTCGTTGCGGAAAAGGAGCTGGTGAAATGTCAGGTCAGCACGGAAAGTAAAGACTGGTGCTAACCGCAATGAGCAAAGGTGCGTTTGGAAAAGAAACGGCAGCAAGACATAGAGGTCTGTAAGAGAGCTGACATAAATTGAGTAGATCTCGATGTGATGACCCGATTGGGCGATCAGGATTGGAGGTCTATAAATCTACTGAGCGCACCAGACAACCCAGCATATCATGTCGCTTCCCCACGAACTCCTGGACAATATCTTTTCCTTTCTTCCTCCGTCCGATCTCCTCGCCTGCTCCCGCACTTCATCCGCCTTTGCACACGTCGCACAGCGCCAGCTCTTCCGCCACATTTCGGTCGGCGTAACTACCAAGAGTGCCCTCATCGTCCTTCTCCTCGCCAAAAATCCCCGCCTTGCACGTTGCGTGAGGACTTTTCAGATGAGATTTAATCCCCATTTGCCGGTTTTCAAATCCTTTCACGATGCTCTCGCAACTGCACTCGCCAATATGACTGGCCTAACTTCCCTCGAACTCCATCTTGGGTTCTGCTCTTCATCTGTGTTGCGCAAAGCAACCCTCAATCCAGATATACTTTATCCTCGCCTTCGACAGTTTTCCTGCTCGCTTCCTCTCGATGCTACTGTCGTTGGCTTTCTTTCCAAGGCCCCCAACCTTGACTCCCTTTCCCTCGACCATATTCCTGTGTCAGTCGACCTACCTCCTTGCATTCCTTCCACTGTCACTCCGTACCTAACGCAATTTGCGGGCCCACTACATGCTGCCCTGGCACTCGTCCCCGGACGTTCCCTTGTCAGTGTTCAACTCCACGATGGTGACCTGACGGAGGATATTGTCCAGGCCCTAGCTGGCAGTTCTTCCAGCCTCCTCCTCCTCTCTGCGTCAACCAGCTCACCGCCCTTGCCTATCCTTAAGAGCATCAGTAACTCAATGAACAAACTCATGTACCTTCGCCTCATGAGTACCCGGAATTTCTTCGATGTTCCTGACAGGGTGGGGTTTCAACGGAAATATCATGCTTCTTCTGCTAACAATTTCTCAGACATTTTTCCTTCAAGTTGCAGATGTTCTCTACAGCATCCTTGATTTAACAACATTTGAACTCTGTGGAATGTACTGGAACTTGTCCAAGCAAAAGATTTCAGAAAATGAAGAGCGACGTGTCTGGACAACTCCTTACGAAATCACGTTCTCGATACCCACAACGTCCACCGAAGTCGACGATACGGAGCCTTTTTTTGCCTACTGAGTTCCCGCATGGCAAGCATTCTCTGTCGTCACACGCTGATATCTTAATTTATATTTATGGTTCTCTTATAAAAGTACCTATTGATGACCTCTGTCCTGTCATTGGTCAACGTTTAGATTTATAATCAATTAATCCAACTTTTTCGTGCATTGTAACTGACTCTCAAGACGGATGACATTCACCGAAGCGTAATGAACCCTGGATTTCTGCATCTTCTAGGTTAGGTGACCTTGAATCTAATGGAAATCATAATGTACCGATAATGCCATGTTCTGCTCTCTTGTTGCGCGACTACCCCCACACACAATTCTGTCGAATTTCGGAGAGAGGGATTCTCCAGCACTGGTCAGCTCTGGTCGCGGCGTCCGAAAAGTACAGATTGATCGATTGATATTTCATCAACGCCGGCATCGCCTTCATTCCTGTGCGCAGACAAGTGGCAAAGACAAGTGACAGTGAGGTCAGCCACGAGGGATCTCCGGCGGACAAACGGCTATCACTTGATCTGGAGTTCATGTCACAGACTGGGCGTCACTTTATCAGGACACATCACTGCTCAACAACCCCTAACTGGGCAGTCGAGATTTTTTAGCATTCTAGTGTTGGATTGGAGTGCTGTCCAAAAAATGAGACTGCACAAGGTGTGTCGAATATTGTTGAAGTGGACCGTCGCAGTCGTACCTTTGCAGTGATAGAGTGGAGTATAAACTGACGTCATCATTTTTGGTACCACAACAGTCAGTTCGTCCAGGCTCCTATATAGCCGCCGTTCCATTTCATTCCACCTCAGTCCCCAATCTACATTGTTGACTACTGAGGTGAAATACATCCTACTAGCCCTATGTTTGTATACCTGATAACCATGTCTTAGACTTACTCTGTAGAAACTGTAAAAACGAAACAAGTGAAATGAGTATTATCTTGATTTGAAGGAACAAACTAGTGATACTTGAGGTATCTAGACACACTCATATTCACTGCGCCGGGGGTTTCAGTAATCATACGAATCAATATAGTTTGTTGGAAAATAAAAATGTCGTGTGCTGATTTGCTACGTCACGAGTTTGTCACAGGTACACTTAATCATCTTACGATGAGCAGACGTCCGCCAAATGCAGTTGAAAGCCGTCTGCACAAGGCCATCCTATCTGCCTCAAACAAGGTTTGAGCTTGCATACTTAATCTCTCTAACTCTTAACACATTTCGGTCATAAGGAAATAACAGCGAAGGAGGCCCAGGTTATCATCCCAGATTCAAATGCGCGCGAGAAAGCTTTGAATTTTTTGCTTGGAGTAGGCCTCCTCAAGACACTTGTTGATGCCAACAGGAAAGTCTCTTTCAGAGCAGTCACGAAGGGTGAACTGGACGCGTATGTAGCGAGTTAAAAGCCAAGTCTCATCCAACTCACGATGTCCTGACAGGACAAAGGACTTGAATGGGGAGGAGAATCTTGTGTTTGGACACATTAAGGCTGTTGAGAATGAAGGTATCCTGATGTTAATTCCCGCTCAAGATGTCATGATCGGCATTTGCTCACTCGAACTTTTCATAGGAATCTGGACAAAGCATCTGAAAACAAAAACTAATCTCCATCAAACCGTCATCGATCGATGCCTGAAAACACTCACTCAGAAGCGCCTCGTCAAACGTGTGCCATCTGTACAGGTATAACTCATCCTGTAATCGTTTCATGAGGCCATTAATATGAACTTGACCGCAGCATCCGACACGGAAAATATACATGCTAGAAGGTCTGGAACCCTCGATATCTTTAACGGGTGGTCCTTGGTATACGGACAATGAACTTGATACGGAATTCATTCAACACCTCACAGAAGCTTGCCACAAATTCATCCGTGACTTGGTGCGGCAATAGATAAGATATCCTTTATTCGTCTATTGACATGCTTCTGGTCAGAGCTTTCCGAAACGCAAGGATGCTAATGTCGGTGCTTTGTATGCACCTTCAAACCCTCCGAATTACCCCACGGCTCAGCATATTCGAAACTCACTCAAAAAAGCTCGTCTCACAGAAACAGAACTCTCAGTTGAGCATGTAGAAATGCTATTGAATGTCCTTGTCTTGGATGGGAAAATTGAGAGGGTAGGTTCACTGCCTGAGAATGATGTTTTCTTTCTAATGATCCGCCGCTGCACTAGCTTCCTGCATTCGGGATGACAATACTGGACTCATATGCCGCTGATGAGGGAGATTCTGCAACTGAAGAGAGGCCAAGATCGAAGAAACGTAAACATGATACCACGGATACCGAGGAAGAAAAAAGGTATACCAAACGGAAGAAGCGAAGTGACACAGACACAGATGACAGTGCTTCATCGGAACATGAATCCATCAAAGACTCTAAGCAGAAAAAAAAGACCAAGAGGAGAAGTAACGACTTTAGTGAATCGGAATCTGAAGTAGAACGGCGAAAGAAGAGGAAAAAGGAGAAGGTCGAGCTCTCATCTTCATCTGATGAACGAGATGAGGAACCGAAATGGAAGAAGAGAAAATCTAGGTTGTCAGATCTATCAGGCTCCTCTGAAGATGAAGACGACAGCAGAAAACACAGGTCATCAAGATATTTAGATCGATTCTCCTCGCCGACCACACTCTATGACGACATCGAAGCCGGAGGCGGTAGTGTTTATCGGGCAATGAAAGAAGAATGCCGTTCACTTGGTTGGTCGAATGCACCATGTGCTTTGTGCCCTTCTTTCGAATTTTGCAAGGATGGAGGGCCAGTAAATCCGAAGGATTGTGTTTACTACGGGCAATGGATCACAATGGATACGGTTGAGGGACAATTTTGAGGTTGTGTAAAAATGAGTCTGATTTCCAGCATTTATTCAATGGTCAGATAGACGTAGGATAGCTTGCTCTACGAAAGGCACGGCGTCATATCGTTTGAGCCACTCACTAGATTCAACCTCATGTATGATTTCGGTCTGACCATATCCGAGAAACTCCGCGACGACTCCCTCATAAGTGTCTTCACCGTGCTGCAATATAAACATCCTGAACTTCCAACCATTTGGGATCACCCCATCAACCCGAAGTACATTTTCTTCTACATCAAACTCAACCCGTTTGAAGTCAAATCCAAGACCGATTCCCAAAGCTTTGGTATAAGCTTCTTTCATTGTCCATATCCAAAAAAACCTCCGTAAGTTCTCTTCTGGTGATCCACCAGTGAATATGAGGTGATGCTCCCGAGAAGTCAACTGCACAAGCATAAGTGATCTGAAAATGTTTCGACCTTGTCGTTCACAGCTAACTCACTTGATCACCCACTGTACGAACGAATGACGGAAATGACTCCTTCCCGGGTACTCGCAACTTCATGACGTCAATGCCAACACTGAATTCCGGAGGGTTCTGGCTCCCCGAAGAGAACGCTAACGCAACTAGTGCGTTGTCATGAGTGATATTGAACCCCAATGGGGGATTCAAGTTTGGTGAAACCTGGTAGTTGTCTTGAGTTATGCTTTTGATTTCTCATCTTCCTTTTACGAACGATATAGGGTTTCCCAGCCTCTGTAACAGAGAATTGCATCGCGCCAGGGTCTGTTCCCTTTTCAAGTAGCATAATTCGCCTAAGGAGATGACCGATCAATGTTCCTTATTATCGTTGTAGCTAAGAGGTATTCGAGTGAGTAGATATGGACCTTACGACATGCATCCTCGCGTCGATAAAATTTCCGAATTCGTTCCCCAGCCTGTGGATCCAGGTTATCCAGAACCTTGAGAGCACGCTGATATAGCTAAATTCGAGGATTGGAAGTAAGATAGATCCGACTGCGATTACAACCAGAACCTACTTCTTCTGGGAATAAGGCAGACTCGTATAAGACCGCCCGAACTTGTGATGAGGGTCCCGTCGACATGGGTATCTGATACTTCCAAAAAGATGGATGGAGAGCACAGGGCTTAATCCGAATGACTTAGATTTCCCACCGTAATGAAGGGACGTCCAATTTCAGATATCCGTTCACTGACAATGTCCGTGAACGAGGGGCCTAAATTTGTAACTCTCGGAATGTTTATAATTGATGAATTTGAATTCAGTGATGAGGACGGGAAACCCATCGGAAGAGCAGCGGAGTCACAGGCGGGTAACTTTGCGTTATTATTAACAGAACTCGCGGGGCTGACTAGTTCTTAGATCGGTGGAGGAGGTACTTATGCAGCTATAGGGGCTCGAACGTGGTCAGAACCCTTGTGATCCCAATGGCCAGACGTGATATTGAATAGAATCCCCAGGTTGCCTCCCAACGAAATTGGGATGATAGTGGATAGAGGTCATGATTTTCCTGCAGATATTCGAAGGAGGTTATTGGAATACGGAGAGGCGATGTGGATGTTCAGAGAACAGCCTCACCGTCCGACGACAAGAGCGCTCAACCTCTACTATGGTGAACACAGGGAGTGTGTATCACTGTTCGTTTCATGAAACCACTTTTGACCAAGGTCTGTAGTTTTAGGTACCTGACGGATCGTGTACAGATCACGCCCCGGGACCTCAACGATACAAAATTAAGCCGACCACATTCACTACATTTCATCTGTTCGCCTGTAAGAGCGAAACAGATCTTGTCTGAAGTCCAGGAGGTCACTGACTGGAATCCGATCGTTATTTACGAGCCAATCCCAGTAGGATGTGCTTTCCTTCTCTTATAGTATCTCGATCTGACTGGTTGCAATAGGACAGTTGTACTCCTGGTCATCTACCTGCCCTCAAAGAAGTCTTACAATCTTTGAATGTACTCAGGTTTGTGATTTGCTTTGCGTGGTCATCAGAAATTGAGGAAACATTCTAAGTCCCAACGCGGAGGAGGCACTGAAATTACTCTCTCTTCCTTTCCCTCCAACAAAATCAAACATTGAACAGGCAGCGCGAATTTTCTTGGAGTATGGAGTTGGCTTAAACGGAAAAGGGGCAGTAATCATTCGTAGTGGCCAACTTGGCGCCTTCGTGAAGACTCAATGCAAACGCGGTGCATGGATTGATGCTTACTGGACGGAAAGTGAGGCGAACGCCCATGTTGTCGACGTGACAGGTATGTCTTTTACTGGGTGTTGGGTCATCTATCATATTACTTCTGAACACAGGTGCCGGAAACAGTTTTCTAGGAGGTCTTGTAGCTGGCCTTTTCGAAACGGAGGGTGATGTGTATGAAGGCAAGCCGCATCGAACCTTGGAAGAGGACTCACGTCCCAACAGGATAGTAGCAACGCTCTACGGCACAATTTCAGCTTCTTTCGCCATTGAACAAGAAGGTCTGCCGCTTATGACATTAGATCCCAAAAATCCCGACTGGCCGATGTGGAACGGTGATTCTCCTCGGAAGCGGCTTGCTGACTTGCGAACAAGACTCGGCAAGTGGAATGAAAATATGGGTACAGACGATGCCTGAAAAGTACATGACTCGAAATGGTTGTGCACTGCAATTAATCATTGTTGAGTAGATTGAAATTTGGCCCGACTCGCAGCAAACAGCTCCTCCTGTTTTGCAAGGAGCTCTTCTTCTGTCAATCCGGATTGTTCAAATTTAGAGACCTTCTTCTCGCGGTCCTGGCGAAAGGGATGAGCCAACATACAATTTAACCCGAACTGCACAAACTTTTTGTTGTTGCTTGTGATCTTTGAGCACGTCCTTGACCTCAGCAGTAAAAGGTTCAAAGCCCAGTCGCTGATGGGGCGTGACACTAAGTGTAGTCCTAGGGTGAGATAGGTAAATTCGCACCTTGAGAGCACTAATGATGTGCTCTGGCGCAATCGTTTTCTTTGATTCCTGCTCACAGATTTCGTTCGCTTCTGACGAGATCAGGTGAATAAATTCTAAAGATGGAGGTCAGATATGATGGAGTTGGAAAAGGTGGAATTTAATTCACCTACGCAACACTCTATGACGAGATCCCGTGTTTCCTTGGCACAGACGATATCGTTCGGTAGTAGTTCTGGATAAACCAAGCAGATGAGTAGTACAACTGTTGAGCTCGAGGCAAATACCAGATATCATTTTTGCAACCGTGGCCTTAGGAAGGGAGAGATCATCGTCTCCTGGAGGGCCTGAATGGCCTTCACGGTCGGACATAGTAGAAAGGTATGTAAAGATGAGACAACAAAGGATAAAAAAGCATGAGTTCAGTTCCAAACTTTGTATAAACTTCGCACGAGCTCTTCTGACTACCATGTCTGTATGTCCCGTTTCCCCGTCTCTTAACTGTTCTGTCCTCACAGTACACAGCAAGTCAACCCAGTCAATCCAAAACCTTTCCTCCAAGAACTTACTGGAAAGCCTGTCTTTGTCCGACTGAAATGGGGTCTCGAATACAAGGGCTTTCTGGTCAGCACTGATGGTTATATGAACCTACAGGTCTGTGCGGTTCCTGTTCGAAAGTCATTCTAGCTGACACTGTTCCAGCTTGCGAATACCGAGGAATTCCAGGATGGAAAATCAAATGGCGCATTGGGTGAAGTGTTCATTCGGTATGTAGGCTACTGGGTCGCGTTCCTATACGACTGTTCATTCATGAGCTTTGATTAAGGTGTAATAATGTTCTTTATATCATAAGTATCTTTTATCACACCCAATCTTCCTTATCTGACACTATTGTGTTTCCACAGAGAAGCATCGCAAGAATAGTCATCAGTGCACGTCAGTCCTCAGTCATTCATCAAATCGATTGGACCAGGGTTGAGATTTTCCGCAAGGCATCCGTTCTGTTGTGGATCACAATTCTTCTTCACTTGGTCTACTGTACCAAAAATCTTGTAATGCGTTCAAAACTGGGTGCCTTGTCTTGTACCTGTGTCCAAATCTATAATGATAGCGAACCCACATTGTCTTGTGAAGTGCAATTCTCTGAGGCGGTTCCTGTCCCTGTCTTATTGTTGGTACCTCTCTACCCCTCAAGTCTGTTCAACCAGGTTTAGAGCCCAACCTTCGTTTGAAAATTCTAGGATGGTTAATGTTAGGTAATCACATTCATTGTTGTCTGCTAGATCATCAACTGTCGCATAACATGGATCGACCTGATTCCTCAAATATCACTTCAGTTTCTATGCGTCCTCGGACTGCCCAATCACGACCTATGACGGCAAGGCCGACGACAGCAGCTTCAGCACATGAGGCAAGTTATGTCGTAGCTTTACTTGAGGGACGTGGTGTATCTCGGGAAGTGGGCTTGGCTGCTTTAAATAAGGACACTGGAAGCTGTGTACTTGTACAGGTGTGCCCGTGTGCTCTTGTTGCCCGAGATTTTACGAATAATATTCCACTCGAAAAAGATTGCTGATTGTCAGACATATGTGAAGACGCTTCATCAATTACACTTGCACCCGCCCTTGATCATTCTCGTGCCGGATACCTTTTTGTCACCACAAGACTCGGCTTTTGTGAATTCTGCTTCTGGGGCTTCTATGGGAAGGAGGGCAAAAGGCAGTGGGTCAACCTTGACCGCAACATCACTATTAGTGGACTACGTGAGAGAAGAGTTTCCTTGTGCAGCTATTGAGCCGGTTGGGAGGAAGTACTGGAATGATGCTGGCGGTCCGTTTTTCACGCGTCTTTGGGTATGGTCCGTATTTAATTTTTGATATTTAGGACTTGAATTCGTCATGCAACTCTGTCTGGAAGATGACGAACGTCCAGCCACTATCTTGGCTGCCTCAAATAAGTGCGCATACACTCTTTTGATCACTTCTTTAGTCTGCGCATCTAAATGTCTGACAACTCTGAGTGCAGATATTATGCCCTTTCCTCTGCATGTGCTTTATTCAAATACGCTGAAAGTCAGATGAATGTGCGATTCGCGCCAGGGTCGTTGAAAATTTGTTATAGAGCTGTAGAAGGTACAATGATGATTGATCCAGATACTGTGAAGAATCTGGAATTGGTGAAGAATATTACTAGTCACAAGTCAAATCATACACTTTTTGGGCACGTAACTCTCATTCTCATTTTGACTATGTGGTTGACGAAAATAGAACTCTGAATTTCACGTTCACAGCCATGGGTTCGAGGTTGCTCAGGATCAACATTTTATCACCCATCACTCGTGGGTTGCATGAACTTGACCTTGTTAGCGCAATTGATTGGAGCATAGATTATAAAGCAGTTGAAGCCCGACTTGATGTCGTTGCAGGCAAGTCTTTGTTTCACAAATGCCTCAGTAGGACCAATCAGCAGCAGAATTTGTTCAGCACGAAGATAGATTCACCGATGTCCGCGAAGCTCTTAAGTTGCTGAACAAGATGGACTTTGATAAATTGATTATCTCGGTCGGACGGCTGCAAGTTCGTTGAAGTAAGCTAGCTAATATGCCCGGATTGATAGCTTGCGTCCTCCGAAACTCGTCCGACTACGACGGCAAAAGGTGCATCTGTGAGGGTATCCCAAATGCTCAGCCTACGCAATCTAGTCAGAAATTTGCCCAGTTTAAAGAGGGTTTTGTCTGGGAGTCATTCCCAGCTTTTGCAAATTGTACACGAAGTAGGCCTTTTTTTAGCACCATATAGGATCTGCTGATGGTCTGAAGATGATTTCCGATGAGAGGCTTGCTAAGATTGAGGAACTCGTTTGTGCGAATTTGAATGAAGAAACTATCGCAGCTAAAGTGAGTTCTTCCGCATCTAAGGCTTTTCTGACACTTCTCTAGGGTGGCATTGCTGCTGTCAATGCTCGTGTGTATGCTGTCCGGGTGAGTTTCAACTCCATGTTTAATTTCTCGTTGGTTCAAGCTACCTTTGTAGGCCAATCGCAACAAGCTTCTGGATGTTGCTCGCGAAACGTATAAGGAGAACGTGGGGGATATTTATCAACTGAACAAGACCTTGGCAGACCAATATGAACTTCCTTTGACGTTGATGTATCAAGACAGTGGTTTTGTTTTTGTTCTGAAGAAAACGACCTCGGATAGGGAATTGCCAAGAGGGTTTATCAATGTCTCCTCACGGAAGGGGAAATGGTTGTTTTCTAGCATTGAGTTGGTGAGAATCCTTTCAGAGTCGTCGGCAGGTCTTCACAATTAACGATCTTGGCAGAAGAAATTGAATGCCAGGATGAAAGATGCTCTGGATGAAGCATTGATTTTGAGTGAAAAGTGAGTATTTCCATTCCCATCTTCTCTGGGTTAGATGTCGAGCTTATTGCCAGAATCATTCAAGGACTCGTGGCCGCAATAGTTGCAGACATAGGAGCTCTATATAAGGCTTCGGAAGCCGTTAGTGTGGTCTAGAAAATGTTGATGTATTTGACTGATCTCAGATATCCAGGTTGCGCTTGTGGATATGTTGTGGTCATTTTCTCATGCATCAATCAGTTAGTCTGGTCTTATTAAAAGTGGAGTCAAATATCACTTGCTACCCTCTAGTGCGATCATATGGTATACTTGTTCCAATTTTGCTAGCTACAAGTTTTAATCGAAATAGTGCGACCTGAATTCACGGGAACCTTGGCCATCAAATCAGGACGTCACCCGATCCTAGAAACTGTACAGGTTGCAGGGACCCTAGTACCCAATGACGTCTATTGCGATGATGCATCCTCATTCCAGGCTATCCAGGGTCCAAAGTAAGTGTTTCAAACACACTTGATTATTATTCAAATTGTGATCAGCATGTCGGGGAAGAGTACATACCTCAGACAAGTCGGCCTATTGACTATTATGTCCATGTGCGGATGTTTTGTTCCAGCTGAATATGCAAGTTTTCGGTATGTTCTCTCTCATATCTCCTAAGATGCTGCTTACAAAATGTCAAGATTGCATGATGCTATCTTAACGCGCCTCTCCAACGACGATGACTTGGAAAAAAGTCTGAGCACATTTGCGAATGAGATGACGACCTCCGCAATGATTCTTGGTTTGGTCACTCCGATGTCATTGGTACTAGTGGATGAGTTAGGCCGGGGGACTTCGCCTCGGGATGGTATTGGAATATCTCATGCCATTGCTGAAGCTCTGATCGGCGCCAAGGTTCGTCCGGCTTGTTGATTCACCCAATAGTGGATTCACTGATTCACTGATTATGCTAGTCATTTGTGTTTTTCGCGACGTGATCCTTCTTGACACTGGATGTAATATTGCTTCTGAAACCTCCACGCAGGCATTACAAAGAGCTCATGACAACCCTTTCGCGCCAGCCTACTGTTGTCAAGTAAGCGATCAGATGAATACATCTCGAGTTCTCTTGACTTTTTTACGCCCCTCTAGCCTTCACCTCTCTGTTCACGTAAACACTTTGCTTTCGCCGTAAGAGTTCAGCTGAAATGGAATTGCAGAAAACTCGTAGAACAACTTCTAATTTTGGGCTGACGTTTCGGTACAAGTATGGAAGTTACACAAGATCGTAACCCGACTGATCAACTCTATCAGAATCGTCGACGGCGTCTCAGAGAATTACGGTCATTATGGTATATGACGCCTGCTTTTGCTCGAACAATGATAGATGATTTCATTTTATGCGTCAGGTCTTGATCTGGCCAATCTTGCAGATTTACCCGAAGACGTTATCCTGGAAGCAAGAAGGGTAGCTAATCACTTGGCTCAGGTTGAAGCTCAGAACGACGAAGAGAGTGAAAGTAGCATAATTGCAAAGCGCAGAAAGGCGTTACTGAGGGTGACTTCGTTGCCAGAACAAACATTCATTGTCTGATGATTATTGAAGCTTCGAACGCAGCTTTCACAGGCATACGAATATTCGGCGCTTCCTGATGAAGACCTTCGAAAGTACGTCGGAACATTTAAGAATGATATCATTCAAGCATTTATGCATTGAAAATAAATGTCATGACGTAGCAACTACTGCACTGTAGTCAGTGCATCAATGACCTTCTCGTTGAGGATACACGGCATTGCAGAGAGATTTTCGAGCCTTTGAGCCGACGTCAAGCCGAAACGCCGTCTAACACTTGAATCCCAGCCCTCAGGAAGGCATTCAAGAAAGTGCTTAGTCATCCATCAGTAATGGGATAAGTTTGATTAGGAAATTGCGAAATTCGCGTTTAATTCACTAATGAATTTGACTCAAATAACGCGACCATGGCCATGGCCTTCCCACTCAACTGTCTCCCTCCTATAATTTTAAGGGGTTTCCAGCATATAGAAAAAAGATTCTTCTCGAGGATTTCTTTGAGTTGCGAGAGGCCCTGTTCATGCCAATTAATGCATGGGCTAAATAAAGAGGCTACACATTTACAACTCAGAGGTCAATACGAGAGAAAAACGGCTTCTTAACCGTTTTCTATGCATGTGATTGAAGCTGCCAGCCTCCCAATACCCTGGACAAGTGCCAGATTAAGAACAACTATGCAAGCAACTAGCTATCCCTTTTCAGTGATAGCTGAGGAGTTGTCTAAGGGTTGGACTCTAAATCATTGTCTCAATGAACACTATGCCCATCATAATGTGGAATTTCGCATTGAATTTGGCCTGATAGCCAGACTTATCCCATTACTGATGGATGACTAAGTGGCACAGACCTGTGCACCTAGTGGGAGCCGTGGTGTGATGACCAATCGAGTCAGAAAAATTTACTTATAAGATTCTGGTCCTGATTCTTCACTCAACAATCTCATCATGGCCAAATCAACCCGCTCAAAAGTCAAGCGGTCGTTTCGCTCGAAAAAGCGCGATTCTGGTGTCTATGCAGCGACAGAGGCAGCTCGATTGCAAAGACTAAATCAGAAGCTTCAACATGTAATAGGAAAAGATCAGGATGGAGACATGAAGGTTGACTTAATACAGGAAAATCCAGGGGATCTAGGTTGGTGTTGGTTCGCGCGCTTTGGTTTGCTGGATCCCGACGACATCACCCTGGATAACCTTTCTTCCCTCCAATACGATCCTAATATTTGGAAGGGGTCTACACTTCTAAATTCCATGTTTTCTACTCAGAATGCATAGCTTTACTTTTTTATGGATTTCAGTCATTGACAACTCTCACCACTGCTAGTACATGTCGCTTCCACGTCCGACGAGCACACACCTGACGCAGGTTCGATTCTATCTAATCCTTTTTTGCAATTGTTTACCCTTGCATCAGATTCTATGCAAGTAGACTCTGAACCACGATCAGAGCGCATGTCAACGCATGGACCCCGTAATTCAAGGAAAGAGGAATGGAGGAAGTCAAAGAGGATGGCACCTCGTTCTGCCAGGCATGGGATGAACCGACAGGGTGGTGTAGCTGCTAGACAGAAAGCTGGTCGTCCAAGCAGGAGACGATAAGGACCGTCATAATCTTTGAATTTTATATCTGATCATCATCATTGCATCTGCTATACATCAATAATAAAACGAAGAGTTTGAACAGCTCAGCGTTCTATGCGAGAGTTCCGAAATGAACAAGCTATATCTTTATCAGAGATATCCTCCACAGGTGTCGAGTCTTGTTCGTACGATCCTAGACTGAAGCCGCTCTTTGAAGCCGGAGAGTCATAATCCGGCGGTGTTCTAGAAGAGAATTATTGAGCTGATGCGTCATGTATGGACAGCAACCCACTGGTATTCGGTCATTGTGATGTGCTCGGTCGTGACGTGGACCTCTGGACGAGCGCCCTGAGATTTTTCCCGCCTTGACAAGAGGCCGGGAACAGCACCAGCCACGCATTTGGTGATCTTTCCGGTTTGCGGGACGACATTGGTCATATCATGAACATATGCTTCGGTCGCGCTGAATTCCATCAGACGAACGACTGCACGACACGAAGCGATTGCACTAAACGAAAAAACTGGTTAGATCTCCTAAGTAGAAAAATTCATTCTCCACGCACGTTATCATTGCAGCTGGAACCTGATAATGTAGACATTCCAGTTCTAAGTCGGAAGAGAGCGCGATCAATCTCACCGTTGCGACTCTGTTTCAATAGATCAGACATGATTCCTCATCAATGAGATGATGGCAACTTACACATTCATAATCGCTTAATATCAAAGATCGACAAAGATCAGAGAAAGTGCAAAGTGCGAAGAAATGGGCTCACTGTTCAGGTTTAAAACATTGAGGACCTGTATGAGTTGTTTGGTCAATTTTCTGTAATACAGAGTACTCAAACCCACCGCTGGGATACAATTCATCGTAAATGAGATCAGGAAGTACACGAGTCCATCATGGAATAGCAATTTCCACAGATCTGTGCGAGCTGTATGTTTCCTGTGCAATGCTGCGGCAGTGAATGACAAAATTATGAAGTCGAAGACCATTGCTTCAGAAGCAGCGTTAGTCTTTCTTACTCAACATCAAAATCAGAAGATAATGGTTTACTGAAGAAGAAAACAGTGTTGAGTAGCTTTGGGCTCGTTTGTACAACAACACATGCAAGGGCTTCCGAGTTCCATTCCGCGACGACGATGACCATTGTCCTGTAAAGAAGGGTCCAATGTGCTAGACAAAGCGCGCCAAGGACAGCCACAACTTCTTTTTTGCGATTCCAGAGAGCAATACTTATGGAGTTGCGAATTAGTTGATCAATCTCCGTTGGATTGATGGTTAAGGTACAGCTGCAGAAGCAGTACTCACGTTCTTAGCATGAGTGAAGTAGATGCGCATCCAATTGTCATATTCCCTGCCCACTGATAAGAGGCGTGACTCAGATGAGAGCATAGAGAGATGCAATGTCATTTACTGAGTTGAAAGTGAATAAGGCCTGGAATGGGAAAAGCACAAGTTGAGCAGGAACGTGTTTTATGACATGCACTACCTACACGGCAGTTGATCTTTGACCCCTCAGGAATTGGTATTTAATGAAGAGCGAGCACTCACTTGAGTAGTGACGGCCAATGAAATTATCCTGGTAGTTGACAGTCAGAAGGCTCCTCGGAGAAGGGGTCCAGGCTTAGCTTACAATCCAATGAACGAAAATAGCATGCAATAACGACAGAGGAAGTAGAACACTCAACACAGGTTTAGAACGCATAGCATAGAAGGACGCCAACGAACTCACCCTGTCAATTTCAGTATTAGCTGTTTCAAGAAATACTTAAGAATTGTTGACTTGCTCACCAAAGGCCAGTGGAAAGAACGACGACCGGTAATAAATGACCACTCGAAAGTCATCTGGATGGTTAGTTCCCAAAGGTAGACGCCAAAGAGAACGAAAAGTAATTTCTCAAAGACAACTTAATGCAAGACGAAGCAGTGAGTGACATTGTCTGATATCGCTGAGTGAACGGGGTTCATGTACCTCCATCTTTCACAATCTCCTGTGGATATGACCAGTTGACCATTGGGATTGTGATTCGTCGCCTACAACGACAGACACAGGCAGAGAAACCCTTTGAGTGTCAGAGTGGGTACAAAAGAACATCTGATGGTGGTCTCCTCACTTTAAGGTCCGGCGGTGTGGGGAGTCTTCTCTACATTCACACCTGAAGATGGTCTCCTTCTGGCAAATCAATCATGCTTTGGGCGTATGATGTAAATGTTTACATGTTGGGTAAATTGGTCATTTTGTTGATTCCGGCCGAGTGATTCATCATGGGTGATGAATCCATTTAGCAAGGGCTCATCAATTACTGCGAAGAGGCCAATGAAGCTGTTGATTGACATTCGAGAGACGTCTAGTGGCGAAATAGGATTATCAGACGTGACACTGATGTAAAGAAGATTAAGAGCAAGAATATCGGGATATGATCTATGCTTACAAAAGTAAAAGTAAAGTGCACGGACTTAGGTCGAGGGCTTCGTGCAATAGATATGAAGGATGAGCGCACACTAAATTCGCCATAGGGGCAATAGA
>Ga0153947_1000042_pt1 | contig 48383 bp, 39 predicted proteins | sample TSNJ031MetaG_FD_104697 | JGI IMG/M metagenome (GOLD analysis project Ga0153947, IMG submission 104697) | Attine ant fungus gardens microbial communities from New Jersey, USA - TSNJ031 MetaG | ecosystem: Host-associated > Fungi > Mycelium > Unclassified | place: USA: New Jersey, Wharton State... | reverse complement strand
TTCCGAGCGCCTGCTGGGCCGTTACGCGGTGGAGGATGTTGTGGATCCCGCCACCGGCGAGGTTTTGGTTTCCAAGGATAAGATGATGGACGAACGGGACGCCGACCGCGTAAGTGGGGCCGGTATCGCCAAGCTTAAAATCCGCTCCATTATCAATTGCTCGTCGGAAAACGGGGTTTGCTCCCGCTGCTATGGATCCAACCTGGCCAACGGCCAACCCGTTGCTATTGGAGAGGCGGTGGGCGTTATCGCCGCCCAGTCCATCGGTGAGCCGGGTACCCAGCTGACCATGCGTACCTTCCACACCGGCGGTATCGCGTCAGCCAGCGATATCACCCAGGGCTTGCCCCGTGTTGAGGAGCTGTTTGAGGCCCGCAAGCCCAAAAGCGCGGCGATTATCAGCCATTTGGACGGCGTTGTATCCTTTGAAAAGGATCCCAAGGGCAATGACTTTGTTTATGTTACCGACAACGAAAGCGGCGAACGTTTTGAAAAGCAGGTTATCTACGGCTCCACCCTTAAGGTGTCCGAGGGGGATGTGGTGGCCAAGGGCCAGCAGCTCACCGAGGGCTCCATTGAGCCCGCCGAGATCCTCCAGGTGCAGGGTGAGCTGGCGGTACAGGACTACCTGATCCAGGAGGTGCAGCGAGTCTACCGCACCCAAGGCGTTGACATCAATGACAAGCACATTGAGGTCATCGTCCGGCAGATGATGCGCAAGATCAAGGTCGACGACCAAGGGGATACCACCCTGATTTCCGGGTCTGTGATATCCAAGCACGAGCTGGAGATGGAAAACAACCGCATCACCCAACTGAACGCGGCGGACGGCGGCGAACGGGCGACGGCCACAAAAACACCGCTTCTACTGGGTATTACCAAGGCATCCTTGGCCACCGAATCCTTTATGTCGGCCGCAGCCTTCCAGGAGACAACCCGCGTCCTCACCGAGGCTGCCATTATGGGTAAAGTGGATCCGCTGGTTGGCCTCAAGGAAAATGTCATTATTGGTAAGCTGATTCCGGCGGGAACCGGTACCGTGGTCTACTCCAGGTACAAAAAGGAGCAGCCCGCCAGCACCGGAAGCGATCCCTACGGCGCAGCACTGGATCAGGCGGATTTTTCAGGGGGTTTTGAACCAGATGCCATCAGCGCTTATCCCGATTTGGACGATTCCCAAGAGGCTTAATGCCACAGCGGCCGAATCAGGCTTTAGCACATTATCAACGCGTTCCGCCTCCGGGCAGGAGGGGTAAAGAGGGCGTTTAACTTAAGATTGCGATTTTCCAGCTTTATTTGAAAAAAATATTGACAATAAGCTATATACAGTGGTAGAATTAGTGTTTGGGTGAGCCTGTATGGACTTACCGAAACCAAATCAGCTTTGTAGGAAATGGGTTTTACATCTGTTCCCTTACAATATATTTTAGAAGAAGGAGGTGCCATATGCCAACATTTAACCAGCTTGTACGCAAAGGCAGAGAGGTCATTACAAAAAAGTCCACCGCTCCTGCTCTTCTCAAGGGACTCAACTCTAAAAAGAGGATCATGACAGATCATGCGTCCCCCCAGAAGCGCGGCGTTTGCACTGCAATCAGAACCGCAACCCCCAAGAAGCCCAACTCGGCTCTGCGTAAAATCGCAAGGGTTCGGCTTTCCAATCAGATTGAGGCAACAGCATATATCCCCGGTGAAGGCCACAACCTGCAAGAACACAGCGTTGTGCTGATCCGCGGCGGACGCGTGAAGGATCTGCCCGGCTGCCGTTACCACGTTATCCGTGGAACATTGGACGCGCAAGGCGTTGCAAACCGCAAGCAGAGCCGTTCCAAGTACGGTGCGAAACGTCCGAAGGCTGGTGCCGCAAAGTAATAAAACTTCTACGCAGAACAATATCCGCCAAATTAAGGGCTTAACATACAGCCTTGTATTTGGCACCGCGAGAGTTTTGTCACTTTCGAGTACCGATGAATTCATTATGTGAAGGAGGGAAGCGAAGTGCCAAGAAGAGGCAAAATCGCAAAACGGGATGTTTTGCCGGATCCTATGTACAATTCCAAGATGGTTACGCGCCTGATAAATTCCATTATGTATGATGGCAAAAAAGGTGTTTCCCAAAAGATTGTATATGGCGCCTTTGATATCGTAAGGGAAAAAACCGGCAAAGATCCTTTAGAAGCATTTGAGCAGGCGCTGGAGAATATTATGCCTGTATTGGAGGTCAAGGCCCGCCGGGTAGGCGGCGCCACCTATCAGGTACCCATGGAGGTGCGTCCTGAACGGCGTCAGACACTGGGCCTGAGATGGATGACCTCTTATTCCCGGGCCAGAAATGAGAGAACAATGCGCGAACGCCTGGCAGGGGAAATCATGGATGCCCTCAACGGTGCAGGTGGCGCGTGCAAGAAGCGCGATGATACCCACAAGATGGCAGAGGCCAACAGGGCTTTTGCGCATTACAGATGGTAAGTTCCGTAATGCCTTTTGGGTATGATTTTACACCTTACTGAAGGAGGACCCTATGCCAAGAGAGATCCCGTTAGACCTGACTCGTAATATAGGCATAATGGCCCACATTGACGCTGGAAAAACAACCACCACCGAGCGTATTTTGTATTACACCGGTATCACTCACAAAATAGGTGAGGTTCACGAAGGTGCTGCAACAATGGACTGGATGGAGCAGGAGCAGGAGAGGGGTATCACCATTACCTCCGCCGCTACTACTGCGTTCTGGAACGGCCACAGAATCAACATTATTGATACCCCCGGGCATGTGGACTTTACCGTTGAGGTAGAGCGCTCCCTGCGTGTGTTGGATGGTTCCGTAACCGTGTTCTGCGCCAAGGGCGGCGTTGAGCCCCAGTCGGAGACCGTTTGGCGCCAGGCGGACAAATACCGGGTACCCCGTATGGCCTATGTCAACAAGATGGACATTATGGGCGCCAATTTCACCCACGTGGTGGGGATGATGCACGACCGGCTGAAAGCCAACGCCGTGCCGATACAGCTTCCCATCGGCGCGGAATCCGAGTTCAAGGGCATTATTGACCTTGTGGAAATGAAGGCATATGTGTATTACGACGATTTGGGCAAGGACATCCGGGTGGAGGAAATCCCCGCGGATATGCGCGACCAAGCCGAGGAGTACCATACCAAGCTTTTGGAAACTGTTGCCGAACAGGACGACAGCCTGATGGAGCGGTATCTGGAGGGGGAGGAGCTCCCCATTCCGGACATTAAGGCATGTATCCGCAAGGCCACCCTGGCCAACGATATGGTGCCTGTTGTTTGTGGAACCTCCTACAAAAACAAGGGCGTGCAGAAGCTTTTGGATGCCATCGTGGATTATATGCCCGCCCCAACCGACGTCGACCACATTTCCGGCGTCAACCCCGATACCGATGCGGAAGAGGAGAGGCCCTCCTCGGACAGCGAGCCCTTCTCCGCGCTGGCGTTTAAAATCGCCACCGACCCCTTTGTGGGCAAGCTGTGCTTTTTCCGCGTCTATTCCGGCGTAGTGAATGCCGGCAGCTCGGTTTACAACTCCAACAAAGGCAACACCGAGCGCATGGGCCGAATTGTGCAGATGCACGCGAACCACCGCCAGGATCTGGAAACCTGTTATGCCGGCGATATTGCGGCGGCGGTGGGCCTCAAAAACACCACCACAGGCGACACCCTCTGCGATGCGAAGCATCCAATTATTTTGGAGTCTATGGAGTTCCCCGAACCGGTTATCCGCGTTGCCATCGAGCCTAAAACCAAGGCTGGTCAGGAAAAGATGGGCATTGCCCTTTCCAAGCTGGCTGAGGAGGATCCCACCTTCCGGTTCTATACCGATGAAGAAACAGGACAGACCATCATCGCCGGTATGGGAGAGCTTCATCTGGAGATTATTGTGGATCGCCTGCTCCGTGAATTTAAGGTGGAGGCCAATGTAGGTAAACCCCAGGTTGCTTACAAGGAAACCGTCCGCAAGGGGGCCGAGGTGGACACCAAGTATGCACGCCAGTCGGGTGGCCGGGGCCAGTATGGTCATGTCAAGCTGCGCCTTGCCCCCAATGAAAGCGGCAAGGGGTATGTGTTCGAGAATAAGACTGTCGGCGGCTCCATTCCCAAGGAATACATTGGTCCTATCGACCAGGGTATTCAGGGGGCTATGCAGGCGGGCATTGTTGCGGGATACCCTGTTGTGGACGTTATCGCAACCGTGTTTGACGGCTCCTACCATGAGGTTGACTCCTCTGAAATGGCATTTAAGATCGCCGGTTCCATGGCGTTTAAGGATGCGATGAGAAAGGCCGACCCTTGCATTCTGGAGCCGATCATGAAGGTTACCGTCACGGTTCCCGAGGATTATATGGGCGACGTTATCGGTGACCTGAACTCCAGGCGCGGACAGATCCAGGGCATGATCGCCCGCAGCGGCGCACAGCAGATCGACGCATTTGTCCCTCTGTCTGAAATGTTTGGTTACGCTACGGATATGCGCTCCAAAACCCAAGGCCGGGGTCAGTACACCATGGAGCCTTCCCATTATATCGAGGTTCCCAAGTCTATCTCTGAGGGAATTATCAATTCCCGGGTGAAAAAAGACTAAGATTTCCCACCAGACACTTGCTTTTTAGGTGTGTACTTGATACAATGATGTTTAGTAATGTACAGGATCGTTCACATGTAAAATATCCTTAAATAAGGGAGGAAATTTAGTAATGGCAAAGCAGAAATTTGAACGCACAAAGCCCCATATTAACATTGGTACAATTGGTCACGTTGACCACGGCAAAACCACTCTCACTGCGGCAATCACCAAGACCCTGGGTCTCAAGGGCGGCGCTAAGTTTGTGGCGTACGACATGATTGACAAGGCCCCCGAGGAGAGGGAGCGCGGTATCACCATCAATACCGCCCATGTAGAGTATGAGACTGATAACCGCCACTATGCCCACGTTGACTGCCCCGGACATGCCGACTATGTAAAGAACATGATTACCGGCGCGGCTCAGATGGATGGCGCTATCCTGGTTGTTTCCGCCGCGGACGGCCCTATGCCTCAGACCCGTGAGCACATCCTGCTGTCCCGTCAGGTTGGTGTTCCTTATATCGTTGTTTATATGAACAAGGCCGACCAGGTTGACGACCCCGAGCTGATTGAGCTGGTTGAGATGGAAATCCGCGAGCTGCTCAGCGAGTACCAATTCCCCGGCGATGACACCCCCATTATCATTGGTTCCGCCCTGAAGGCTCTGGAGAGCTCCAGCACCGATACCTCCTCCGCCGAGTATGAATCCATCATCAAGCTGATGGAGGCTGTTGACAGCTATATCCCCACCCCTGAGAGAAAGGCCGACTTGCCCTTCCTGATGCCTGTTGAGGATGTCTTCACCATCACCGGCCGTGGTACCGTTGCCACCGGCAGAGTGGAGAGAGGCCAGATCAAGACCGGCGACGAGGTTGAGGTTGTTGGCTTGACCGACGAGTCCAGAAAGACTGTTGTTACTGGCATTGAGATGTTCCGCAAGATTCTTGATTACGCTGAGGCCGGCGACAATGTCGGCGCCCTGCTGCGTGGCGTTCAGAGATCCGAGATTCAGCGCGGCCAGGTTCTTTGCAAACCCGGCTCCATCAAGCCCCACACCAAATTCCGCGGACAGGTTTATGTGCTGAAGCAGTCCGAGGGCGGACGCCATACCCCCTTCTTTGACAACTACCGTCCCCAGTTCTATTTCCGCACCACCGACGTTACCGGTATCATCAAGCTGCCTGAGGGTATCGAGATGTGCATGCCTGGCGACAACGTGGAGATGGATGTTGACCTGATTACCCCTATCGCCATTGAGGAGGGCCTCCGTTTTGCTATCCGCGAAGGCGGCCGTACTGTAGGTTCCGGTGTTGTTATCAAGGTTAATTCCTAATAGTAGGCTCTCTCACGGGATTTTCGAGTGAAAGAGAGATTGTTAAGGCACCAGACAATATTGTCTGGTGCCTTATGTTGTATGATTTAAGCCTGATTACTCATTGCTTAATATTTATGGGGAGCAAAAACACAAGACATAAATACATGGAGGTGCCAATATGACCAAACCGCCAGAGCCGGGAATCTACCGGCATTTTAAAGGAAACCGCTACCGGCTGCTTATGACCGCAAGGCACAGCGAAACCCTTGAAAATATGGTGGTGTACCAGGCCCTGTACGGTGAGAGGGGAATTTGGGTGCGTCCCGCCGCCATGTGGAGTGAGCGCGTGGAGCGTGATGGTTACTCCGGGCCGCGCTTTGCTCCGGAATCCCTTGGCGCGGAATCCACAGAAAACGATGGGGGGATGGGATAGATGGACGTGCAGGAGACACGGGAGGAATTCCTGGAAATTTACAATAAAAACATTACCCGGGAGGGAGCGGATAAGCTGCTGGAGTACTTGGAGTCCAAGAGCTGTGACTTTTTCACCGCTCCCGCCAGCCAGCGCTTCCATGGCGCTTATGAGGGGGGGCTGGTGGAACATAGCGTCAATGTATATCGCTGTCTGAAGGCCTATCTGGATCGGGAACGTGTACAGCAGGAGTATGGTATGCGGTACAGTGACGAAACCATTGCGGTAGTGGCGCTGCTTCATGATACCTGCAAAATCAATTGCTATAAGCCGGGTTTCCGGAACGTAAAGGATGATAACGGCGTGTGGCAAAAGGTACCCAGCTATGAATATGATGATAAATTGCCCTATGGACACGGAGAAAAATCCGTCTATGTCGTGGGGGGATTTATCCGACTCAGCCGGGAGGAAGCGTTTGCCATCCGCTATCACATGGGGTTTTCCGGCATTGAGGACAAGCGGAATATCGGCGACGCTTTTGAGCGCTTCCCTCTGGCCTTCGCTTTAAACGTGGCGGATATGGAGGCTACATACTTTTTAGAGGGAAAGCTGTAAAAGCTATTACATTTGGGTAGGATATTTCTTACTTCAACCCCGCGAGAAAAGGGAGAAGATAGGTGATGACCAGCATAATAACAGCGGCCCCTAAAATTCCCAGGCAGATGGGCCCAACGGATTTCCGCATTTTAATCCCCAGGAATACGGCTATCAAGGCGCCTGTCCAGGCGCCGGTACCCGGCAGGGGAATGGCCACAAACAAAAATAGAGCAAGCTGGATGCGGTGGGGATGCTTTTCCATGACCTCAGCGCATTTGGCCTGGGCTCTGTTCTCAATCCAAAGCACCAATTTTTGAAAGGGTCTCAGCCTTTTTAAAAAAAGGAGAACCTGCTTGAGAAACAGTAGGATAAAGGGGATGGGGAGCGCGTTGCCAAGCAGGCTTATAACGGTTGCGGTTTGCCAGGGGATCCCCAGCAGGGATGCGGCAATCAAGCCGCCCCTAAGCTCCAGAACCGGGAGCATGGAAATAATAAATACCACCAGCTCGGGGGATAGGTAGCTGCGCAGCAGCTCGGTTACTTGTTCAGCCATGAGTCACATTCCTCGTCTCTTTTGTTATCCTCACAGAGTATATCAGAAAATCCAGGTAATTTCCACCGTTTGACGCCTTATTTTCCGCGGTATCTTTGTCCATTCCTCCGCATATATTTAAAGTAAGACTATAAATAAAGTGGGGGATTGTTTTGTCAAGCAGATACTACGGCCACCGCCCGCGGGAGCTTCGCTATGGCCGTGCATCCAGGGACGTGCAGCAGGGCGACGCCATTGTGGTGGCGTTGACGATCCAAATTTTCATCTGTGTGACGCTATTTTTAGCGGCCGGGATATTTGGCAGGGTGGATAGGGAGGGCTTTGAAAGGGTTCGGGATCAATACCGGAGCATGGCCACCGATGAAAGCCAAAATCAGCAGCTGGCGGCGATGTTTGGCCAGTTGACCGACGGCTCCCGGGGAATGCTGTCCGCCATCAGCGAAATGGTGAGCCATTGGATGGAGGCCATCTCCGACGGTGTAAGCGAACCGATTGAGCCGGTGGAGCCCTCACAGGCGGACACATCCGGAGATGGGAAGTTCGATTATGACTACTTAAAGCCCATCGGCGCAGCGGGAGGGTGGCTGCCGGCAGACGCGGGGGATGAGCTCACTCGGCAGTTATCCCCACCAAGGGGTTCAACCCTTTCCCCGGTGGCGCTGGGAGGGGCTATGATGGCGCCGGTGGAGGGGATTATCACCTCCTTGTTCGCTTACCGCTACCACCCCCTCACCGAAACCGCCGACTTTCACACGGGGCTTGACATTGCGGCGGAGGAGGGCAGGAGCATCCTGGCGGCCCTTCCCGGCGAGGTGGTGGAGGTGGGCTGGTCGGATATTTACGGTAACTACATTGTTCTCCAGCATGCAACCCATCTACAAACCTCCTACTCCCATTGCAGCGAAATCATTGCCCGGGAGGGCATGGCGGTTCGTCAGGGGGAACGAATTGCCAAGGTGGGACAGACCGGAACTGTGACCGGGCCCCACCTCCATTTCTCTGTGATTGTTGACGGTATGTTTACCGACCCCGCCTGGGTATTGGAGGACAATATTCGGGTGGTGGAGTAGAATGGAATTGCGGTTCCGCCTGGGAGAAACCGAGGTTTCTTTTAATTTTTGGTTTTTTGCCATAGTGGCGCTGGTTCTATTTCTGAATCAGGGAGCTTTGACGCTGTATCTGGCGCTCCCGGTTATCGTCCATGAGTCTGGGCACCTGCTGGCAATGGCTTGCTGCGGCCTAAGGCCGGGGGCGGTGCATTTTACGGCTATCAGCGTGAATATCCGGCGGCGGGACAGCCGCGTCTACTCCTACCCACAGGAGGTGGCGGTTATACTGGGGGGCGTTGCGGCCAATCTCTTATTCGCGCTGGGGCTTTACCTTTTTTTCTTTCAGTCCCTGCGCGCCATGTTTTTGATTGCGGCCAATTTGGCGGTGGCGGCCTTTAATATTTTGCCCATCGGAAATTTGGACGGGGGAACGTTATGCCGGCTCCTTTGCGACCGTTTTTTTTCGCCAAGACTAGCCCTGAATATTTCACGGGGCGTGTCTTTTTTTGTACTTACCCCCCTGTTTGCCCTGTCTATCCTCTTAATGCTTAGGGGCGGGGGAAATTTCACATTGCTGCTTACCTGCATTTATTTGACGGCTACGGTGATTTTCAGGGGATAACATTTGCAATTTGCCTCCTTTTATACTATGATATAGTCATTTAACTAAAAAATCCGAAGGATTTTTTAGTTGCCGCGCAAAGCGCGGCGTGCGGCGGAGCCGCACAAATGACGTATACAGCAGGATTAAGACGCGCGAAGCGCGCCAACCGGCTTTGCCGGTTCAAAAAATCCTGAAAGGATTTTCTGTTAATCAGCTATAGTATGCGGAATAAAAGGAGGCTTACTCTATTGAATGTACAAGATATGCTGGAAGGCATACTGGACAAGGTGCAAAAACCCGCCCGTTATATTGGCGGTGAGCTGAATAGCGTAACAAAGGATCCAAAGGCTGTGGATGTGCGCTTTGCGTTTTGTTTTCCCGACCTGTATGAGATTGGCATGTCCCATCTGGGCATGAAAATACTCTATTCCCTGAAAAACGCCAGGGAGGATATCTGGTGCGAGCGCGTCTTTGCTCCGGCGGAGGATATGGAAACACTGATGCGGGAGAAGGAGATTCCCCTTTACGGCCTGGAAAGCCTGGATACCCTCACGGAATTTGATATGATCGGCTTTACGCTCCAGTATGAGCTGAGCTTTACCGCCGTGCTGAATATGCTTGATCTTGCCGGCCTGCCGGTACGCAGCGCGGATCGGGTTGGCCTGTCGCCCATAGTGATGGCCGGAGGCCCCTGCGCCTGCAATCCGGAGCCCCTCAGCGCTTTTGTAGACCTGTTTGTCCTGGGGGAGGGGGAGGAGGTCAACTTGGAGATGATTGACCTGTACAAGACCGCCAAGGCCCAGGGCTGGAGCAAGGAGCGTTACCTCCGGGCCGCCGCGAGGATTCCCGGAATCTATGTACCCTCCCTATACGATGTGGCCTATAATGCGGACGGCACAGTGGCGGCTATATCCCCTGTGGGGGACGCGCCCGCCACTGTGAGCAAAAGGATTATCACCGATTTGGACAAGGTGTTTTTTCCCGAAGCATTTGTGGTGCCCTTTATAGATATTGTCCACGACCGGGCGATACTGGAGGTGCTGCGGGGCTGCCTGCGGGGCTGCCGTTTTTGCCAGGCGGGCTTTATTTACCGGCCCTTCCGGGAAAAATCCCATGAAACTCTTAATAAAAACGCCCTAAATCTGGTGGCCTCCACCGGTTATGAGGAGATTTCGCTCACATCGCTGAGCACCAGCGATTATTCGGAGATACAGCCCCTGCTGGGCTGTATGCTGGGCTGGACAGAGGAGGAAAAGGTGAACCTGTCGCTGCCCTCCCTGCGGATTGACAGCTTTTCCCCCGGGCTGCTGGAGCAGATCGCCAAGGTGCGGAAGTCGGGGTTAACCTTCGCGCCCGAGGCGGGCACCCAGCGGATGCGGGACGTCATCAACAAAAACATTACCGAGGACGAGATTATGCGCACCTGCCGCACCGCCTTCCAGGGCGGCTATACCTCGGTAAAGCTCTATTTTATGTTGGGGCTGCCCACCGAAACCATGGAGGATGTGGAGGGGATCGCGGCTCTGGCCCAGCGGATTGTGGATCTATACTACAGCATGCCGGACAAGCCCAAGGGTAAGGGGGTACAGGTCAGCATAAGCGCCGCCTGCTTTGTACCCAAGCCCTTTACTCCCTTTGAATTTGAGCAACAGGACTCCATGGAGCTATTTTTGGAAAAGCAGAAGCACTTGAAGAGCTGTATCCGCAGCAAAAAGATTAGCTTCCGCTATCACGACGGAACAACCAGCGTGCTGGAGGCGGTGCTGGCCCGGGGTGACCGGCGGCTCTGCGACGTGGTGGAGGACGCTTGGCGCGCCGGAAGCAAGCTGGATGGATGGGACGAGCATTTTTCCCGGCAGCGGTGGGACAACGCCTTTGCCCGCCACGGCATGGATCCTGCCTTTTATGCCGCCCGCCGCCGCTCCTACGATGAGATTCCCCCCTGGTCTCATCTGGACTATGGCGTGTCAAAAAGATACCTGATTGCCGAACACCGGAAGGCAATGGAAGCGGCCACAACCCGCAACTGCCGGGAGGGTTGCAGCGCCTGCGGCGCGGCGGAACTATATGGGGAAGGAAAGAGGGTGCTACCATGCAGATGATACCGGTGCGGATTTTTTTTGAGAAGACAGGCAGGGCAAAGTACACATCCCACCTGGATACCATGCGCACTATGACTCGGGCCCTGAAGCGGAGCGGCCTGCCCGTTTGGTATACCCAGGGATTTAATCCTCATCTCTATAGCACATTCCCGCTTCCCATCGCCCTGGGATATGAGAGCCTGTGCGAATCGGTGGATATCCGCCTGACCCGGCCTGTAGAGATGGATGAGGTGGTGAGGCGTTTTGACGGGGCACTCCCCCCGGGCTTGCGCGCCAGGAGGGCGGCGCCGCCTGAAATGGACGCCTCCCTTATCGCCTGGGGGGATTATGAGGTCACCCTGCGGTACCTGGAGGCAGACCCCGCGGTGATGGCGGGCAAGCTGGAGGCGCTGCTGCGGCAGCCGGAGATTCAGGTGACAAAGCGCACGAAAAAAGGGGATAAGCTCCTGGATATCCGCCCCCTGGTGGAGCTTTTGGGGATGGAAGTAAGGGGAAATATCCTGGCGCTGGAGCTGCGGCTGGCTTCGGGGAATACCACAAATATAAATCCAACTCTGTTCCTCAAGGCCTTTTATGATTGGTGTGGGCTGGAGCCGGACGGCGTTCGGATTGTGCGCATCAAAATACTAACCAAGGAATTGGCGGAATTTTTGTAATTCCTATTGCATCCACTGGCGGGTTGTGGTATAATGTTGCGGTATGCAACGATCCGCCGTCTTTTTAGGACGGCCGGGGTTCGATGCTCGGCGTTTTCGCCGCGACATTGAAGCGGATATTCCTCTGCCTTGCTCGGGGTATTGAATGTCTGAAAATTGAAGGAGGAACAGTATCATGGATGCTTTAAAGCTTATTGCGCAAGATTCTATGAAAGAGCAGTTGCCTGACGTATGCATCGGCGACACCATTCGCGTTCACGTTAAGATTAAGGAAGGCGAGCGGGAGAGAATTCAGGTATTTGAGGGGACGGTTATCGCCAAGAAGCATGGCGGCATAGCCGAAACCTTCACAGTGCGCCGGGTAGCCCATGGCGTAGGAATTGAAAGGGTATTTCCCATCAATTCACCCTCTATTGACAAGGTGGAAACTGTGCGCAAAGGCCGTGTGCGCAGAGGCAAGCTCTATTATCTGCGTGACCGTGTGGGCAAGGCTGCTAAAGTCAAGGAAGCAATTCGTTAAAATGCTGAGGAAAGGGGCTATCGTAGTCCCTTTTTTACTATTTCAAGATACTTTTGAGAGGGTGGCGTAATAATGAATGAGGACTATACACCGCTGGATTCGGTGCGCCGTTCTGTTATGCGGGAGCTGTTCGACTGGGTTGAAGCCAGTATGACCGCGGTGGTGTGTGTGGTATTGATCTTCACATTTGTGGCGCGGATGGCGGGAGTGGACGGAGATTCCATGCGCCCCACCCTGCACAACCAGGATCGCCTTATTATCACACGGCTGTTTTATTCCCCCAAGCAGGACGATATTGTGGTGATAACCAAGCCCAATTTTCGGAATGAGCCTCTGATTAAGCGCATCATCGCCGTGGAGGGGCAAACCATTGATATCGACTTCCAGAAGGGTATTGTCTATGTGGACGGTGTGGAAAAGGAGGAGGACGACTATATCTCCGAGCCCACCTATCTGAGCTATGATATGGAATTTCCGGCGACCGTTCCCCCGGGCTGCGTGTTTGTGATGGGGGACAACCGGAACAATTCCTGGGACAGCCGGGACAAGGCGGTGGGAATGGTGGACTCCCGGTATATTTTAGGCAGGGTTCTTTACCGCGTGCTCCCCTACAACGATATGGGAGTGCCAAAATAATTTTAGTTTTACACCGACAGGAGAGTACAATGGATATAATATCACCGTCTATCCAGTGGTTTCCAGGCCACATGGCCAAAACCCGGCGGATGATCAGCGCCAACCTCAAGCTGGTGGATGTGGTGGTGGAGCTGCGGGATTCCCGAATTCCGCTGTCCTCCGCCAACCCGGAGATTGACAGGCTTGTGGGAAATAAGCCCCGGGTAATCCTGCTCAACAAGAGTGATATTTCCGACAGCGCCCTTACAGGGAGCTGGTGTGCCTATTACAGGGAAAAGGGTATCCCGGTGCTGGCGGTGGACTGCCGCAGCGGAAAGGGGCTTAAAAGCTTAACCGCGCTGGTGGAGGGCGCGCTCTCCCAGCAGTTGGCCCGGCGGGCCGCCAAGGGTATGTCGGGGCGGCCGGTGCGGATGATGATTGTGGGAATTCCCAACGTGGGAAAATCCTCGCTTATCAACCGGATGGCGCCCAGCAAACGCGCCAAGGTGGAGGATCGCCCCGGCGTAACCCGGGGCAAGCAGTGGGTGAAGCTGGAGGACGGCAACGAGCTTCTGGATATGCCCGGCGTCCTGTGGCCAAAGTTTGAGGATCAGCTGGTGGCTGAGAATCTCGCCTTCACCGGCGCTGTCAAGGACGAGGTTCTGGATATTGAAGGGCTGGCCATGCGTCTGCTGGAGCGGATTTCCCTGGAGTATCCGGCGCTGCTTACCGCACGGTACAAGCTGACCGACCTGAATTTGAGAGGCCACGATCTTCTGTGCCAGGTGGCAAAAAACCGGGGAATGCTGCTGCCCGGCGGTGACCTTAACACCGAGCGGGGAGCTATTATGGTTTTGGATGAATTTCGCGGCGGAAAAATTGGCCGCATTACCCTGGAAAAACCTCCAACGAAGCAGCCACCCCAAAAACCGGTGAGGGGGGAGGAAAGCCCTTGAGCTTGTACGCGTATGACAGGGAAGTGTATGCCCTGGGCTTCGAGCGCATAGCCGGTGTGGATGAGGCAGGGCGGGGCCCCCTGGCCGGCCCGGTGTACGCGGCGGCGGTCATTCTTCCCCGCGACACGGAGATTCTCGGCCTTAACGATTCCAAGAAGCTTACAGAGAGGAAGCGGGACGCCCTGTACGGCCTGATTATAGAGAAGGCGGCCTATTGTATCGCCAGTGTGGACGCCGCCGGGATCGATGAAATGAATATCTTGCAGGCATCGCTGCTGGCCATGCGCCGGGCGGTGGAGGGGTTACATATTCCCCCGGACTGCCTGCTGGTGGATGGTAATCAGGATCCCGGCGTCCCGAACCTCCATACCCGGACGGTGGTGAAGGGGGACGCCACAAGCGCGGCCATCGCGGCGGCGTCTATTCTGGCCAAGGTGGCCCGGGATCGCCATATGAAGGCTTTGGATCAGGAGTACCCCCAGTACCTTTTTGCTCGGCATAAGGGCTACCCCACAAAGCTCCACTACGAGATGCTGGATCTCCACGGATCCAGCTCCGTCCACCGGCAGAGCTTTCTGCGCAAGTGGAGGGCAGACCGTGGAGAGTAGGGAAACAGGGCGGATGGGGGAGCGCTACGCCGTCCGGCTCCTGGAGGAGAAGGGCTACCGGGTGCTGGAGCGGAATTTCCACAGCCGCTACGGGGAAGTCGACCTCATTATATCCGACGGCCAATACATCTGCTTTGTCGAGGTGAAAACCCGCAGGCAGGGGAGCATGGTGGGCGGCTTTACAGCGGTTACCATGTCAAAGCAAAGGAAGATTATCGCCACGGCGCTGTTATACCTACAGCAAAATCCCAGTGACCTGCAACCTCGTTTTGATGTGCTGAGCATCCTGGTGGGAAAGCCGGGCGAGGTGCTGGCCCATGATTATCTGACTGGAGCGTTTGATTGTGAAGCCTACTACCGGTAACTATGTATTTGATCTCCATTGCGACACCATTACGGAATGCTATAAGCGCGGCGTCGGCCTCTCCCACCCGGATCTGGATTTTTCCCTATCCAAGCTTCCCGAGGGTTACCGCATCTGCCAGTGCATGGCGGTGTTTATACCGGATAACCTCCGGGGCCAAGGGGCGGTGCGTTATTTCGACCAGGTGGCGGCGTTTTTTCGCGGTCAATTGGCGGAGCACCATGAGCAGATGGCCCTGGTGGAGGATACTGCCGGGATCATTCATTTGCTGGACGGCAAAAGGTTTGCCGCCATGCTGACGGTGGAGGGTGGAGCCGTGCTGGCAGGGGAACTGAGCCGGGTGGAATCTCTCCATAAGGAGGGGGTCAGGATGATGACCCTCACCTGGAACGGAGCCAACGAAATTTGCGGTGGGGCCGCAACCGACCAGGGGTTCACGTCCTTTGGCAGGCAGGTGGTGGCCGAGATGGAAAACCGCCGCATGGTGGTGGACGTCTCCCATTTAAGCGACGCCGGCTTTTGGGAGCTGTGCCGCTTTGCCAAACGCCCCTTTGTTGCCAGCCACTCCAATTCCAGAGCCGTGTGCGACCATCGGCGAAACCTCACCGACGGTATGTTTGGGGAGATCCGGGATCGGGGCGGGCTGGTGGGCGTCAACTACTACGACGCGTTTATCCGGGAGGGCGGAGGCTCATCGGACATTACCGACCTCCTGCGGCATATCCACCATTTTTTGGAGCTGGGTGGCGAGAATACCCTGGCGCTGGGCTCGGATTTTGACGGAGCCGATATGCCACCCTATCTGAAGGGCTTGCAGTGTATCCGGCCCTTCCAGGAAGCGCTGCTGGAGTCGGGACTTAGTACCGCCACCGTAAATAAATTGTTTTTTGAGAATGCGCGCCGCTTTTTTGCGCCGCTGTAACTCGAGGAGGTTAAAGCGATGAAGTATACCAGTACACGAAACAACAAAGAATCCGTATCCGCTGCCCAGGCTATTGCCCAGGGTATTTCCCGGGAGGGAGGGCTGTTTGTGCCCAAATCCCTGCCCCGGCTGACCGCTGACCGGCTGGAGGGCTTGATTCACAAAAGCTATTTGGAGCGGGCCAGCGATATTCTGGGGGAATTCCTGGACGATTTTACCCCCGGCGAGCTGCGGGACTGTGTGCAGGGCGCCTATGGCAGCGATAAATTTGGCGACCCCAGAATCGCCCCCATGTCCCGGCTGGATCAAAACGCCTATATGCTGGAGCTGTGGCACGGCCCCACATGCGCATTTAAGGATATGGCGCTTCAGCTGCTGCCCCATCTGCTCACCACATCCATTGGCAAGGTGGCTCAGGATAGGGAGGTTGTCATATTGGTGGCTACCTCCGGTGATACCGGAAAGGCCGCCCTGGAGGGCTTTAAAGATGTAGAAGGCACAAAAATTCTTGTGTTTTATCCCCAGGACGGCGTAAGCGCTGTCCAGAAGCTGCAGATGCAGACCCAGGAGGGTGGCAATGTGGGGGTTTGCGGCGTTTACGGCAACTTTGACGACACCCAAACCGCTGTAAAGGCCATATTCACCGACGATGATTTGCGGAAAACCCTGATAGGGCGCAATATTATGTTCTCCAGCGCCAATTCCATTAACTGGGGCCGCTTGGCGCCGCAGATCGTTTACTACATCAGCGCCTATTGCGACCTGGTACGGGATGAGGAAATCGCCATGGGCGACCCTGTCAATATAGCGGTGCCCACCGGCAATTTCGGCAATATTCTGGCCGCCTACTATACAAAGCGGATGGGCCTGCCCGTCGGCAAGCTGATCTGTGCCTCCAATGTAAACAATGTACTCACCGATTTCATTAAGACCGGTACCTATGACCGCCGCCGGGAGTTTGTGATGACCAGCTCCCCGTCTATGGATATCCTCATATCGTCCAACCTGGAGCGGCTGCTTTACGCCCTGTATGACGAGGACGACAAGGCCGTCTCCGGCCTGATGGCCGACCTGTCCGGAAAAGGCGTTTACACCGTGTCGGATGAGGTGAAGGCAAAGCTCCAATCCCAGTTCTACGGTGGATTTTGTGACGAGGAGCATACCGCTAAGACCATCCGGGATACCTTTGAGCGCTTCGATTATCTCTGTGATACCCACACCGCCGTGGCGCTCCAGGTATATGAGGATTATGTACAGGCAACCGGGGACAATACGAAAACATTGATCGCGTCCACCGCCAACCCCTATAAATTTGCGGGCAGTATCCTCGCCGCGCTGGGAGGGGAGACCGCCGAAAACGAATTTGCCCAGGCGGAAGAACTGGCCAAACGCACCGGTACCCAGATCCCCAGGCAGATTCTTGAGTTGCAAGCAAAAGAGGTGCGCTTCCGGCAGGTGTGTGAAAAAGAAGAAATGTCCCGTGTGGTTCGTGAGATGCTTGGCGTATAGCTGATTAACAAAAATAAAAAGCTCCTCTCTCGCCAGGCGGCTGCCCGGCGAGGGGAGCTGTAAAATGGTAAAATCCATTTGTCCGGACTGCTTTTCCTGCGCCGGTCGCACATGGTTAAAGCGCACGGGTTACCGGATTTTTCCTGCATTCCGTTAAAGGCATTAATTTCTGGGCTTAAAGGTTGCGCAGACAGTATCCGCCGAGGAAGCCGCGTATTGGGGGCCTACCTTGATGTGCCTGGCGGTACACAGGCTGCCCTCCTCATGGTATTCGCAATTTGTCACATCGCAGGTAATGCCATCTATGGGGTCTTTGCCGCCACCCATGGAGTAGGTGTTCATTGTTACCATTCCTTTCGCCTTTTATCTCGAAATCTTCTATCCGAAATCCGCCGCTGCGAGAAGCCGGGTTTAATGGCGGAACTGTAACAAACGGATAGGTTTATAGTGTGCGCTTCCTGTGGATATCCATACCTGCGAAAAAGTAACATTCAAGGAGAACTATGGCAATATATGCAATCGGTGACCTGCATCTGTCGCTCACCGCCAATAAATCCATGAGCATTTTCCCGGGATGGGAAAATTACATGGAAAAAATAGTGAATAATTGGAAAAAAAACATTAAACCGGAGGATACCGTTGTGCTGGCCGGAGACACCTCCTGGGGGATGAGCCTGGGGGAGGCAATGGCGGATTTTCAGCTGCTCCACAGCCTTCCGGGGCGGAAGCTGATTCTCAAGGGAAATCACGACTATTGGTGGGCCTCCTACGCGAAAATGATGAAGGCTTTTGCGGGGGAGGGCTTGGACAGCCTGGATATCCTCCACAACAACAGTTATGAGGTGGAGGGAATGGCGCTGTGCGGTTCCCGGGGATGGCTGTTTGAAAGCGGTCAGGCGCAGGACGACAAGATTATCCGCCGGGAGGCAATACGCATCCAGGCGTCCCTGGACAGTGTGCGGGACAAGAAGCTGGAGCGTGTTTTGTTTCTGCATTATCCTCCGTTGTTTGGCGACCAGGTTCAGCGGCCTTTTCTGGATATCATGGCGGACGCGGGAATAAAACGCTGCTATTATGGTCATATTCATGGAGCCGGACACCGCAGCGCCACCATCGGCTTGGCCTATGGGATCCATTTTTCCATGATTTCCGCCGATTATGTCTCGTTTATGCCGGTTAAGGTGGATGCTGCGTTATGAAAACAGAAAAGAATCTTGATTATTTCATAGAAACCGGTGGCATTTTTCCAAAACATATGATACAATATTAGGGTTTAAGACGGTTAAAACTTTAGGAGGATATTTAGATGAATTTGACATCCACACACAAACTGGACAATAGCGTCGTCGAATTGGAGATTGCGGTAGGTGCGGACGAGTTGGCGGCTGCTACCGATAAGGTGTATAAGCGCAAGAGCAAGGGAATCTCTGTTCCTGGATTCCGCAAGGGCAAGGCCCCCAGGCAGATCATTGAAAAAATGTATGGGGAAGGGGTTTTTCTGGAGGATGCCGTCAATGAACTATATCCCTCTGCCTATGCCGACGCCGTTGATGAATCAGGCATTGAACCGGTTGACCGGGCGAACATAGAGATCCTTACCTTGGAAAAGGCCACCGGATTTACATTTAAGGCAACCGTTACCGTAAAGCCGGAAATGTCGGTTTCCGACTACAAGGGCATAAAGGCGGAGAAGAAGATCTCCAAGGTTACGGATGAGGATGTCGATGGTGAAATCGACAAAATGCGGGAGCGGAACGCCCGGATTGTCACCGTCTCCGACCGGGCTGCCGAGGACGGCGACACCACGATTATAGATTTTGAGGGTTTTGTGGACAACGTCGCCTTTGAAGGCGGCTTGGGAGAGGATTTTGAGCTTGTTTTGGGTTCGGGCTCCTTTATAGACACCTTTGAGGAGCAAATTGCCGGACATAATACCGGTGAGGAATTTGACGTCAACGTCACCTTCCCCGACGAATACCATGCGGAAAATCTTAAAGGAAAACCCGCGTTGTTTAAGGTGAAGCTGAAGGAGATTAAGGGCAAGGAGCTGCCGGAGCTGGATGACGAGTTTGCCAAGGATGTCAGCGAGCTGGATACCCTGGAGGAGCTGCGGCAGGATATCCGCGCCAAAATGCAGGAAGCAAACGATAAGCGCGCCCAAAATGACTTGGAGAACGCCTTGATTGATGAAGTCATTACCCATCTGGAGGGGGACATCCCGGAGTGCATGTTCACCAACAAGGTGGACGATATGGTCAAGGAATTTGAGTACCGCCTGTCCTCCCAGGGAATGCAGCTGGATATGTACCTTCAGTACACCGGCATGGACAAGGAAGCCTTCCGCAAAACCTTCCAGGAGCAGGCGGAGCGTCAGGTGAAGATCCGGCTGGCACTGGAAAAAATCGCAGAGCTGGAAAAAATCGAATATACCCCCGAGGAAATCGAAGCGGAATACGCGAAGCTTGCCGAATCCTATCAGATGGATGTGGAAAAGCTCAAGTCCTTCATCCCGGAACAGGATGTAGGCGCCGACCTGAAGACTACAAGGGCAATTGATTTGGTACGGGACAGCGCGGTAGTCACCGAGGTAGAGCTGTCCGACGATACCGGGGAAGAAGCGGCCGGGGAGGAAAAGCCCAAGCGGAAGCCCAGAGCCAAAAAAGCGGCCAAAACAGAGGATGAAGCCTGATTCCGGTTTTGAGGGTTCCTCCGGTTTCCGGCTTACATATCGCCCCATCCTCGGGCGGTAGCCTGTCGCGCGGCAGAGCAACAACGATGGAGGTTTTTACACTATGGCACTGGTACCAATGGTAGTAGAACAGACAAACAGGGGAGAGCGAAGCTACGATATCTTTTCTCGGCTGTTAAATGACCGTATTATTATGCTCAACGACGAGGTGAACGACACAACAGCCGGCCTTGTGGTAGCCCAGCTGTTGTATTTGGAGGGAATTGACCCCGACAAGGATGTAAGCCTGTATATCAACAGCCCGGGTGGCTCCATAACGTCCGGTATGGCGATTTATGACACCATGAATTTTATTAAGTGCGACGTTTCAACCAATTGTATCGGCCTTGCGGCCTCTATGGGCGCATTCCTGCTTTCTGCGGGTACAAAGGGTAAGAGATTTGCCACCCCCAACGCCCAAATCATGATCCATCAGCCCTCCAGCGGTGCCCAAGGGCAGATTACCGATATGCAGATACGCACCAACTGGCTGCTCAAGACAAAGGAGAAAATGAACCGGCTCATGGCGGAGCACACCGGGCAGCCCATTGAGGTTGTCACAATGGACACCGAGCGCGATAACTTCATGGATGCCCAGGAGGCTGTAGACTACGGTTTGATTGACAAGATAATTGCCAAGCGTTAACCAACCCGAAAGGATCTTTTCATATGTCAAAAACGATAGATAACAGAATATTGCGTTGCAGCTTTTGTGGCAAGATGCAGGACGAGGTAGGCCGCATGATAGCCGGTCCCGGCGTCTGCATCTGCGACGAATGTATTGATCTTTGCCAAAGCGTGCTGGAGGGGGAGGATCCTTATGTGGCGCGAAAAGCCGTAAGCGAAAAAAAGGCGCAAATCAAGAGCAAGGGCATTACGGTACCCCAGCCCCGGGAGATTAAAAAAATCCTGGATCAGTATGTTATTGGGCAGGATAAGGCTAAAAAGACCCTGGCCATTGCGGTTTACAATCACTATAAGCGTATTTTCAGCGCCGATGTGTCGGATGTCGAGCTCCAGAAGAGTAATATTTTGCTGATGGGGCCTACGGGCGTGGGTAAAACACTGCTGGCCCAAACCTTGGCGCGTATCCTCAATGTGCCCTTCGCCATCGCGGACGCCACCACCTTAACCGAGGCGGGCTATGTGGGCGAGGATGTGGAGAATATTTTGCTCCGCCTGATACAGGCCGCGGACTTTGACGTAGAGCGGGCTGAACGGGGCATTATCTATGTAGATGAAATTGATAAGATTGCCCGCAAGTCTGAAAATCCATCCATTACACGGGATGTGAGCGGCGAGGGCGTGCAGCAGGCGCTGCTGAAAATTCTGGAGGGCACGGTACCCAACGTGCCTCCCAACGGTGGGCGCAAGCATCCCAACCAGGAATTTATACGCATTGATACCACCAATATCCTGTTTATCTGCGGCGGCGCGTTCGATGGTATTGACAAGGTGATCGACAAGCGCCTCAACACCACCACCCTGGGCTTTAGCGCCAAGATTGTTGATAAAAAGAACAAGGAATCCGATGTTTTGGTGCAGTCGGTGGAGCCTCATGACCTGGTGAAGTTTGGCCTGATCCCCGAGCTTGTCGGCCGTCTGCCTGTGATCACCACACTGACCTCCCTGGATAAAAAATCTCTGGTGAAAATTCTGACCCAGCCGAAGAATTCCATTGTAAAGCAGTATCAACGCCTCCTGGCTATGGATGACGTGGAGCTGGAGTTCTCGGAAGACGCGTTGGATCAGATAGCTGAAATCGCCATTCAGCGAAAAACAGGAGCCCGGGGATTGCGCTCGATTATGGAGGATGTACTGGAGGACGTCATGTATGACGCTCCCTCCGACCACACAATTGAATCTGTTCAGATTACCAAGGATTCGGTGCAGAAAATGGCGTCCCCCATTGTCAAGGTTGATCCTAACCGCAAGCCCAAGCAGCTCCGGCTGGCGGATCCTGATGAGAAAAAGGGCAAGATGCATAATAAGCCCTCAGCTTAACCCGCATTTGCATACATGATTGAAATGGGCGGTTCACAGTGGCATGCTGTGTGCCGCTTAAGTTTATGAAAATACCAATTCACTAACCAGATATTTGAAAGTAATCCCGAAGTTTTCCTTGTTTATTAGCGGATTATGTGCAAATAGTGTCCAAGTCATAAATCTTCATATACATCTATTGAAATACATGCCCGACTTCGTTATAATCTGATTTGGGCAATAAATTTGCCTACTACTTAAAAAGGGGAGAAACAACATGAGTAAAAAAACGCAGGAGTTAAAGTCAGCTCGTATACCGCTGCTTGCCATGCGCGGTATTGTATTGTTTCCCCAAATGGTGCTTCACTTTGATGTGGGCAGAGATAAATCCATCTATGCACTCAACGAGGCTATGAATGGCGACCGGATGATCTTTCTGGTAGCTCAAAAGGATATCCGAGATGAAGACCCGGCTGGGGACGACATATATTCCGTCGGTGTAGTGGCGGAAATTAAGCAGATTATCAAATCGCAAAACCACTTGCGTGTGCTGGTAGAGGGGCAATACCGCGCAAGGCTGGTGGAAATGACCGAGACTGACCCGTATTTTGAGGCGTTGGTGGAGGAATATCCCCTCAGCTCCACCCAGGGAACCCGGAAAAACATGACCGACGCGCTGATGCGAACGGTAAAGGATCTGTTTGACGAGTATTCCATGATTACCCCCCGCATGACCAAGGAGCTGGTATTTAATGCGATGTCCAGTGATAGCCCGCTGTTCATTTCAGAATACATAGCGGCTAATATGCCTATTTACACCGAGGATAAGCAGATGATTCTGGAGGAATCCAGTGTGCCGAAACGGCTGAAAATGCTGATCCGCATTCTGGAGGAAGAAAATGACATCCTCTCTTTGGAGCAGGAAATCCAGGACAAGGTGCGCAGCCAGATTGACACCCATCAGCGGGAATACTACCTCCGGGAGCAGTTGAAGGCGATTTCCTCCGAGCTGGGGGAGGGGGATTCCCCCCAGGAGGACGCCTCCGATTATCACCAGAAGATTGAAGCCCTGGGGCTGGAGGAGGAATCCGCCGAGAGGCTCCACAAGGAGGCCGACCGGCTGCTGAAAATGCCCCACAATTCCCACGAGGCCGGGGTCATCAAGACTTATTTGGATACGGTGCTGGAGCTGCCCTGGAACAAGCTGACCAAGGATAAAATTGACATTAATAAAGCGCGCAAGCAGCTTGACCGGGATCATTACGGCATGAAAAAGGTGAAGGAGCGCATTTTGGAGATGCTGGCGGTTCGCGCCCTGGCCCCGGATATCAAAGGGCAAATTATTTGCCTTGTAGGGCCTCCCGGGGTGGGCAAGACCTCTGTAGCCAAATCCATCGCCAAGTCAATGGGCCGCAATTATGTGCGCCTGTCCCTGGGCGGCGTCAGGGACGAATCGGACATCCGCGGCCACCGCAAAACCTATATCGGCGCCATGCCCGGCCGGATTATTGGGGCTATGCGCCAGGCAAAGAGCAGCAATCCCCTCATGCTGCTGGACGAAGTGGATAAGCTGGGGAACGATTACCGCGGGGATCCCTCGGCGGCGCTGCTGGAGGTTTTGGATTCAGAGCAAAACAATGCGTTCCGCGACCATTACATAGAGATCCCCTATGACCTTTCGGGCATTCTGTTCATTGCCACGGCAAACGACCTGGGCTCTATCCCGAGGCCATTGCTGGATCGGATGGAGGTTATTCACCTCTCCAGCTATACCAGGGAGGAAAAGTTTAACATTGCCAAGAAATATCTGGCGCCCAAGCAGATGAAAAAGCATGGCCTCACCACTGCCCAGCTGAAAATAAACGACACGGCGATTTACGCCCTTATTGACTTCTACACCCGGGAGGCCGGTGTGCGGAGCCTTGAGCGGGAGCTCGCCTCCCTCTGCCGCAAGGCCGCCAAAAAGATTGTGGCCGGAGAATCAGGCAAGGTGAATATCTCCAAGGCCAACATCACCGACTTCCTGGGCAGTCATAAATTTAAGCTGGATGTGCTTCAGGACGCCGATGAGGTGGGCTTGGTCAACGGGCTTGCCTGGACCTCGGTGGGCGGCGAAATGTTGCAGGTAGAGGTGGCGATTTTAGATGGTACAGGCAAAACGGTTCTAACCGGTTGCCTGGGAGATGTGATGAAGGAATCAGCCCATGCGGCCATCAGCTACATCCGAACCTGTACCGACAAATATGCCATTGACAGCGACTTTTACAAAACTAAGGATATTCATATCCATGTGCCAGAGGGCGCGGTGCCCAAGGACGGGCCTTCGGCAGGCGTTACCATCTGCACTGCTCTGGTTTCGGCGCTGGCCGGAATTCCGGTTCGCCGTCATGTGGCTATGACCGGTGAGATTTCCCTCCGGGGCCGGGTGCTTCCCATTGGCGGGCTCAAGGAAAAGACCATGGCAGCCTACCGCATGGGAGTTACGACAGTTGTCATTCCCCAGGATAATCTCCCGGATCTGGACGAGGTTGATCCCGTGGTTCGCGCCGTCATAGAGTTTATTCCCGCAAAGCACATTAAAACGGTGCTGGATACGGCGCTGACCCGAAGGTATCAGAAGCGTGCGGAAAAAAAATCACTGGACGCGGCCTCAACCGCGCCCGCTCTGGAGTACGAGGCAGAGGATCCCATGGTGGAAGCCACTATACATTAACACCGGTAATCCAGTTTCAGCAGGGGGAAACTCCCTCTGCTGGGATTTGGATTTTTGTGGCTTATATTGTCATTTAACTTATAATAGCCCGGGAGGGTTTATATGAATTTTCACAACGTTGCCTTTGAGTCCTCTTACGGGCTACCCGAACAATTGCCGGAATCCGATTTGGTGGAGATTGCGTTTTCCGGCCGTTCCAACGTGGGCAAAAGCTCCATGATTAACAAGGTTTTGGGGCGAAAATCACTGGCGCGGGTAAGCTCCATGCCAGGAAAAACCTCTACTATCAATTTTTTTCGGTTGGAGAATATCCGGTTTGCCGACCTGCCGGGATATGGCTATGCCAAGGTGTCCAAGTCGGAAAAACGCCGTTGGGCTACCCTGATTGAGGGATATTTTCTGTCCGACCGAAATTTGCAGTTGGTGGTGCAGTTGATTGACATACGGCATCCGCCAACCAAGGATGATTTATCTATGCTGCATTTTCTCGTGGAAAATGAATACCCGTTTATTGTGGTTCTCACGAAGAAGGATAAACTGTCTAAAAGGCAGCAGACGGAGCGGCTGGAAGCGTTTTTGGAGGAAATCCCCTGCGCCGACCAGATTACCATGATACCCTTTTCCTCGGAGACAGGGGAAGGGGTGGAAAATGTGCGTGGGATTATTGAAGAGCTTGCGGCGGCAGACCTGGCCGCCGCGGAAGAAGCCAAACATGACGAATAGAGTGCGGAGGAATCTATGTTTGTATCTGATTGTTTAAACGTCAACAACCACGGTCACCTAACCATCGGAGGGAAGGACACGGTAGAGCTTGCCCAGACCTTTGGAACCCCCCTCTATGTAATGGATGAAGCGCAAATACGCGAAAACTGCCGCCGGTACAAGCGTTCGGTGGACGACTTTTACGGCGGAAAGGGGCTGGTAGCTTATGCCAGCAAGGCGTTTTGCTGTAAAGCCATGTGTGTAATCGCCGCGGAGGAGGGACTGGGACTGGATGTTGTATCCGGGGGAGAGCTGTATACCGCTATCAGCGCGGGTTTTCCGGTTGATAACATTATTTTTCATGGCAATAATAAAACGACGGAGGAGCTGGCTTACGCGGTGCGGCAGGGGGTTGGCCGCATTGTGGCGGACAATATCTACGAGCTGGAGCTTCTCAACCAGATCGCGGCGGGGGCGGACGCAAAGCCCTGCGTTTCCTTCCGCATCAAGCCGGGCATTGACGCCCATACCCACGATTTTGTGCGGACAGGTCAGATAGACTCCAAGTTCGGATTTGCGTTGGAGACGGGGGAGGCCCTGGAAGCCGTAAGGACAGCCATCTCTATGGAACATATCCGTTTTACCGGCGTCCACTGCCATATTGGCTCCCAAATATATGACATCGAACCCTTTGAGTTGGCCGCAAAGGTTATGTTGAGATTCATTGCCCAGGTAAAAAATGAGCTGAATTATGAGATAACCGAGTTAAATCTGGGAGGCGGTTTTGGCATTAAATATGTTCCGGAGAACGATCCGGTGGAGTACGAGCAGTATATGCGCAGCATCTCTTTGACGGTGAAGGCTGCCTGCCGGGAGCTGGGGATTGCCATGCCCTTTATCCTCATGGAACCGGGGCGCTCTATTGTCGGCCCGGCTGGGATCACATTGTACACGGTGGGAGGAGTCAAAGAGATTCCCGATGTGCGCACCTACGTATCGGTGGACGGCGGTATGACCGACAATCCCAGATACGCGCTGTATCATTCCCAGTATGATATGATGGTTGCCAATAAGGCCGCCTTGCCAAAAAGCCGGGTATATACCCTGGCCGGCCGTTGCTGTGAAAGCGGGGATTTGCTGGGCGAGCATGTGCCGATGCAGGAGGTAAGCGTGGGGGATACCGTTGCGGTGCTGGCTACCGGCGCCTATAACTACTCGATGTCCTCCAACTACAACCGCCTACCAAAGCCTGCGGTGGTACTGGTAAATAACGGGGACGCCAAGGTAATTATTAAGAGAGAAGCCTACGATGATATAATTCGAAACGATCTTTAAGCTGTGGGCGTGTGATTTCTTACACTAAAGCTTTACACCGTGAAACTTTCATGCTAAAATGAGTGGTAACGATTAAACGGTTAAAATGTTGACGCAGTGGAGGAAGTGCAAATGAACACCAAGCCAAAACAACCCAATTTAGACTTTCTGTGTGAAGTGATTTTGAATTTGAAGGATAAAGAGGAATGCAAGGCTTTTTTAGAGGATTTGTGCACGGTGCCTGAGCTGAAAGCACTATCCCAGCGGCTGGAAGTGGCGGATTTGTTGTACCGTCAGACGGTTTACAGTGCTATTGTGGAGAAAACCGGCGCCTCTACCGCAACCATTAGCAGGGTGAACCGCTCCCTGAGCTATGGCAATGAAGGATACAAGGTTATTTTTGAAAGGCTGAAAAAATGAGCGGATATACCTGCTTTGCCCAATATTATGATGTGTTGTCGCATAATGTGGGCTATAGGGAGCGTGCCGCTTACTTTGACAGCTTGTTCAGGCGCCAAGGGGAACAACCTAAGCTTTTGTTGGATTTGGCATGCGGAACCGGCAGCCTTTCCTTAGAGCTGGCGGCTCTGGGATATGATGTCATCGGCGTAGACGGTTCCCAGGAGATGTTATCCGTTGCGTTGTCCAAAACTGTGTCGGCGGAGCGTGATATACTTTACCTTTGCCAACCCATGGATCGGCTGGATCTTTATGGCACAGTGGACGCTTGCGTTTGCGCTTTGGACAGCCTCAACCACCTACCGGATCAGGCAGCGCTTGCTCGGGTTTTCGCCCGGGTGGCGCTGTTTTTAAGTCCTGGCGGTATTTTTATATTTGATGTAAACACCGCTTACAAGCATCGGGAAATACTGGCGGAAAACACCTATATATATGACCTTCCCCAGGTGTACTGCGTGTGGCAAAATGCCTACAAGAAGCAGGATGACCAGGTGGATATCACCCTGGATTTTTTCATTCCCCGGCAGGGCGGGGGCAGGGGATATGACCGCCAAAGCGAATGCTTTTCCGAGCGGATTTTCTCCCCTGCCCTAATAGAAAGACTGCTTTCAGAGAACAAGTTTACATTGCTGGACGTCTATGGGGACGATAGCTTTGCCCCGCCCCGGACTGAAAGCCAGCGGCTGGTATATTTAACGCAGCTGGATAAAAAATAAGACGAAGGATAAGGCGGCGTATTTTGCGTATTCTGTCTTTTTATTCTCAAATGCGGGATTTAGTATAGGAGGGCTTTAAATGGGAAGCTATGTTCATGCCATCAGTGCCGACGGCAATGTGATGTGCCAAGCGGTGGATTCCACCGATATTGTAGCGCAGGCGGAGCGCATTCATGTAACCTCCGCCACCGTTACCGCCGCGTTGGGGCGGCTGCTTACCGCGGCCTCCTTAATGGGGAGCCAGCTTAAAGGTGAGGAGGATTCCCTGACCCTGCGAATTAACGCGGATGGCCCCATAGGCGCGTTGATAGCCGTATCCGATTCCTCCGGCAATGTCCGGGGTTATGTGGAAAACCCAGTTGTGGAAATCCCGCTTAATCAGTATGGAAAGCTGGATGTGGCCGGGGCGGTAGGCAGACAGGGGAATTTATTTGTCATGCGGGATTTGGGGATGCGGGAGCCTTATATCGGCCAGACCCCCATCGTCTCCGGGGAAATAGCAGAGGACATCACCCACTATTATGCGACCAGTGAGCAAACGCCCACAGTCTGTGCCTTGGGGGTATTGGTAAACACAGACCTTACTGTCATAAGCGCCGGGGGATTTCTGCTTCAATTGCTGCCGGGCGCTCCGGAGGAGATCATTGAACAGGTGGAAGCCGCCGTCAACGGTACGCCGCCGGTGACCAAAATGCTGGCCGAGGGATCCACTCCGCAGGATATTGTTAGAAAAGCACTGGACGGTTTTTCGCCTGCGATTTTAGAAGAACGGAGGGTGGCATACCAATGCAACTGCTCCAGGGAGCGGGTGGAGCGTGCGCTGATCAGCATCGGCCGGGAGGAGTTGTGCAAGATGGCGGAGGAACAGCCTGTAACCGAGGTTGACTGCCATTTCTGCATTAAAAAATACCGTTTCAGCCCCATCGAGCTAAAGGCTCTGGCTAAACGGTGAAGCAAAATATTACTGTTGAGCATGGAAATATTATTGCTTGGGATCGTGCCGCCCTCAACCCCTTTTTAAGCCTTTCATGGTTTAAATTGCGACTTGTTTGCTATGGCTACAGTTATCAGGGGTGAATATTATTCCCATTTATGGATATTAATTACAACGATTTTGTGAAACTAATCAAAAAAATCTTGACAACGATATAAAAATAGTGTAGAATGATCCTGGTGCTAGAAATAACGTGTTGGTGATTCTGAATGAAGGCTGGTTGCATTTTGCAAGAGGAAGTGCTTTCGGATCGTAGGCTTGTCGGTCTGGTGCAACAAGGTGATATGTCGGCCTTTACCGTTCTCTCTGAACGGTATCTTCCGGTGCTCAATAAACGGGCGGGACGATATGCCGGGATCATTGGAACAGACATTGAGGATTTCGTGCAGGAAGGTTTGCTTGCGCTGTTCAGGGCTGTCAAGGGCTACGAGCTGAACGCCGGGGCTCAATTTGGTACTTATGCCATTACCTGCATCAACAACGCTATGGTTGACGCTATCAGAGCGTATATGAAAAATAAGAAAAGAAGCTCCCATTTGTATATTGACGAATTGGACGAACATAAGTTGTCCAGTCTCATGCGTTCCGCATCCAGGCGTAACCCGGTAGAGGATACATATTTGGACTTGGAGACTTTCCATTTGCGTACCCGGCAGATTGAGACACTTTTATCTGAGTTTGAGCAGCAGGTGTTAAGGCTATATCTCGGTGGCCATACCTATCAGCAGATTTCATCTATTCTGAATACCGCCACCAAAGCGGTGGACAACGCCTTGCAGCGAGTGAGACGAAAGTTAAGGCCGGAAATCTGACAGCATGGTCTGTAATATTGTTTTTCAGCCGGATGGCTGTCAATAACGCCCCTGGCAAAAAAGGCAGAGCTTGTATATTTCATAGTCTCGGCATTTTTCAGTCCACGGGTAAACCACAAAGACTAAAGCGAGGTAGAAAAATGTACGCAGACAAAACACTCAATTGCAAGGAATGTGGATCCGAATTTATTTTTACAGCTGGTGAGCAGGAGTTTTACGCTGAAAGAGGCTTCGTCAATGAGCCCCAAAGATGCAAATCCTGCCGCGATGCCCGTAAGAACAGCGCAAGGCCGGACAGGGAAATGTTTACGGCAACATGTGCTTCCTGCGGTGCTGAGGCAAAGGTTCCCTTCAGGCCCCGTGAGGATCGGCCTGTTTATTGCAGCGAGTGCTACGCGAAGATGAAAGAAGAACAGTAATCTTTCAGAGATTTCCCCCTGGCTCCAAGGAGCCAGGGTTTTTTTGCGGTTATGTGCGACTCATGGTCTAATACGATTTGAAAGCGGCGCTGACGCGCCGCGGCCGCTACACGGTACGTCTTATACAATTCTATTTAAAAACAAGGAATGTTTTTAAATGGAATTAGTCTAATGTGTCCAAGCCCTGCGTATATATTGGACAAGGCAAGGTTGCCAATGGATTACGCATAAAGAGAGGGATTGTAATGGACGCAAACGAACTACGGTACAAGGGCCTTACAACAAAAGAGGCCACAAAGCTTCAGTTCGAGCATGGAGAAAACAAGCTGGACTCCGCGAAAAAAATCAGCGCCGTCAAGATTTTTGGCGGTCAGTTCAAGGATTTGATGACAATTATTCTATTGGCATCCACAGTGCTGTCGGTACTGATGGGGGAGGTGACGGAGGCTATAGCCATTGTGGTTATCGTGTTCCTCAACGCGGTGTTGGGGTTTTCCCAGGAATACAAGACTGAAAAGACGTTGGAAGCCCTTAAAAACATGGCCGCCCCCTCCGCCACCGTTATCCGGGACGGCAAGCAACAGTCGGTACCCGCCTCTTCCTTGGTACCGGGGGATCTGTTGTTGCTGAAAGCCGGGGATAAGGTTCCGGCGGATGCGCGCCTGCTTCAGGTGGTATCGCTGCAATGCGACGAATCTTTACTTAGCGGGGAATCGGTGCCGGTGGAAAAGCTGGCGGCTAAAGACCATCAAACAACCCTGGAGCCGGCTGGAAGCGATATGGTTTACATGGGAACCATTGTCACAAAGGGCAGGGGGAAGGCTCAGGTGGTGGCAACCGGCATGAAAACCGAAATGGGAAGGATCGCCGGGATGCTCCACACCATTGAGGATGAACTTACTCCCTTGCAAAAACGGCTGGCCCAGTTGGGTAAGTACATTGCAGTCGGCTGCCTGGCTATTTGTGCCATCGTTGCCATTACCGGCGTGCTTCGGGGCGAGCCTGTCCTTGATATGCTTATTACCGGCGTTTCCCTGGCGGTAGCCGCCGTACCCGAAGGTCTTCCCGCCATCGTCACAATCGCTCTTGCCCTGGCAGTCAGCCGGATTCTCAAACGTCAGGCCCTGGTGCGCAAGCTCCATTCGGTGGAAACTCTGGGCTGCGCCAATGTGATCTGCACAGATAAAACCGGAACCCTCACCGAAAACAAGATGACAGTGCGCAAGGTGTTCACGATAGACTATCTTTTACAGGTTACCGGCAACGGCTACGAACAGGCGGGGGAATTTACCACAGGGGGCCGCAGGGCGACGATAGGGGCCTCCAGTACCATCAAGCGGCTGCTGGATATTGGCGTGAACTGCAATAATGCCCAGATCAATCTGCCGGAGGGTATCTCCATGGGCCGGGATCGCACGGCGAACAATGCAGGTGGCCGCTGGGAGGTCAATGGGGAACCGACGGAGGTGGCGCTGCTGGTTTTGGCAGCCAAGGGTAATGTGCTTCAAAAGGACTCCCCCTATGAAAAGGAGGACGAACTTCCCTTTGATTCCGAGCGCAAACGGATGACCGTGCTGGTAAGGGATCAGAACGGCCGCAGGTTATCCTTTTCCAAGGGCGCGCCCGACCTGCTGTTGGAGCGCTGCAAATATGTCCTTACCGACAGCGGCACCCAGTTGATGACGCCCGACATCAAACGGCGGATTGTTGACGCCTCCGAGTCTATGGCCAGGGAGGCGCTCCGGGTGCTCGGTTTTGCCTGCAAGGAATCCCCCGCAGGCCTTGGAAATGCGGAGCAGGACATGGTATTCGTGGGACTGATGGGCATGATCGACCCACCCCGGGCAGAGGTTTACGACGCGGTGGCCAGATGCAGGCAGGCGAAGATCCGCACCGTTATGATAACCGGCGACCATAAAATTACCGCTTGTGCCATCGCAAAGGACATCGGTATCATGCGCGGCGGGGATTTGGTGATGACGGGCAGTGAGATAGATGCAATGTCCCAGGAGGAATTTGAAAGGCAGGCTCACAAGGTCACGGTTTATGCGAGGGTGAGCCCCGGGCATAAGCTGAAAATTGTCCGCGCCCTGAAAAAGCGCGGGGATATTGTGGCCATGACCGGCGACGGCGTAAACGACGCTCCTGCGGTGAAGGAGGCGGATATCGGCGTATCCATGGGTATTTCCGGAACCGACGTCACCAAGCAGGCGGCATCCATTATCCTGTTGGACGATAACTTTGCAACCTTGGTGGCAGCTGTTGAGGAAGGGCGGGTGGTCTATGCAAATATACGAAAATTTATCCGCTACCTGCTGTCCTGTAACATTGGCGAGGTTGTAACCATGTTTGTGGGGATGCTTATGGGGCTGCCGGTAATTCTACTACCCATTCAGATACTGCTGGTGAATCTGGCTACCGACGGACTGCCCGCCATTGCCCTGGGCCTGGAGCCGGGAGAAAAAGAAACCATGAGCCAAAAACCCCGTCCCGCAAATGACTCCGTGTTTTCCGGCGGCTTGCTGGGTACTATCGCGTTCCGGGGATGTATCATTGGATTGACCACCCTGATGGTTTTTATCAGCCTGATGCGCTCCAGCGGAGGAGATACGGAGCTGGCACGTACCGGCGCGCTGTTCACCCTGGTAATGAGCCAGCTCTTCCATGTATTTGAGTGCAAATCCGAGATTCACAGCATCTTTCAGATCAATCCGCTAAACAACCCCAGCTTGATTTTAGCGGTTATCGCCTCGGTATCAATGATTTTGGTGGTAGTATACCATCCTTGGGCCCAAGCAATATTCTCCACCATCCCATTAAATGCCGGACAGATGCTTCGATCGGTGGGATATGCGGCGGTGGCGCCGGTATTATCCGCACTGGCGATGACGCTGCCCAAGAGGATAAAAAGCGATATTCCAATTACAGAGGCGTCCTGAGTTTTCACTGAACAGGAGGCACGTCCGTACAAGCCGCCTCCTGTTTTCCATGCAGCATCTTCGCGGAATATTCGGCGGATTGATTATCTGCCGCGTCAGGTATTTCTAAGTGGTATTTTTGCACTTTTTATTAACCTAAATTGCTGTAAAGTTATGAGAGTAACTTGAAGAAAATGTAGGATTGTGTTACTATATTAATAAGAGAATAGGTTATTTGCCGAATAAGGGGGAATCCATATGAAAAGACGGCACCTTTACAGAGGCTTGATAATCCTGCTGGTTTCCGTTTTGCTGCTGGCAAGTGGGTGTTCTTCCGGCGCAAAAGGGGCGAATAACGAAGCAAAGAGGGATGAACTGGCGCAGGCGTTTATGATGGATCTGCGGGATTCCGTTTTAATTTACCGGAAGCAGCCTCAAAAGCTGGCCGACCTGGGCTTGGTGGTAACGAATGATGCCGGTGCACAAAACACGGCCTTATTGGAAGATTTTTATAAGCTCTATCAGGAAGCCCGGGAAGCCCAAGTGACCATTGCGTTTTACAGCAGCGCTCCCCTGGTGATTGCCAGGGTTCAGATTGATGAGGATGGTGGCGGTTACTATTTCCGCTATGTTCTTGATGAGGACGAGCCTATAGGGGTGACCGCCAAGTATGTGGATAAAATAGAGTTTTCTCAAGATTCAGATTCTAAGATACAACTAAAATTGTTGAGTAGCGGAAAGAACATCGCTAATTTTACCTTTATACCCCAGTAGCTGCCAATAGACGCACTTTGCAGGCATGCCGTATTGCCTTTCGGCATGCCTGTTTTCTGTTTGGGAGGAATGAAGCTTGGTACATTTTTTATTGGGAACTGCCGGTACCGGAAAAACTACCCGGCTGATCGGGCGAATTAAGAAGCTGGTGTCTAACGGCGGAAGGGCTATACTTTTGATACCGGAGCAATATTCCTTTGCCGCGGAGCGGATGCTCCAAGCCTCTCTGGGCCCCCGGTTGGCCCTTGAGGTGGAGGTGCTGAGCTTCACCCGGATGTGTACCGCCATTTTCCGAAAGCTGGGCGGCTTGGCCGGAGTCCCGGTGAGTCAGGCAGGCAAGTATATGCTCATGTCGGTGGCCTTGGGCGAGCTACGGGATACCTTGCAGATTTATCGGAAATCCGCGGCAAACCCTTCCTTTTTAGAGACGTTGGTGGCGGCCTGCACTGAATTTTCCACTGCCGGGATTCTTCCGGATCGCCTGGAGGCGATCGCACAGTCCTGCACGCCCTCGCCGCTAAAGGACAAGCTCACCGAGTTGGGAACCATTTACAGCGCCTATCACGGCCTTCTTGGCAGAGGCTACACAAACCCGGACGACGATTTGATCCGTGCGGAAAAACTGTTGGGTACAGATAACTTTTTTGATGGTATCAGCGTGTTTGTGGATGGATTTACCACATTTATGGCAGCGGAATTTGCGCTGCTTAACCGTATGATTGTCCAGGCGGATGATATCACCTTTGCCATGACCGCGGATATGCTACAGGACGAGCAAAAGGGAACCGGCGTGTTTTCCCCGGCAAAAGCCGCGGTTAACCGGATTATCCGCTATGCACGGCAATCAGGTGTTCCGGTAGCCACCCCGGAGGTGCTGGAAATCCCTTTGCGCTATACCTCCGGCGCCCTGGTTCATCTATCCCGTCATTTCTTATCCCCCTCGGCCGTGGCGTTTGAGGGAGATGCGGGGGAGGCGGTTCAGCTGTTGGAGGTCAGGGATATTTACACGGAACTGGAGGCTGTGGCTGCTTCTATCGCCGTGCTTGTCCGGGAGGAGGGCTACCGGTATAACCGCATCGCGGTGGTGACCCGTGACCCCGAACCCTATAGCCGCGCCATCCAAACCATGTTCGCCCGGTATGAAATACCCTGGTTTATGGATGACCGGGAAGAGGTGGAGAGCTTTCCGCTGATCGGCGGCCTTCTGTCCGCTTTGGACGCCGTGCGCAGCGGCTTTGACAGCGAGACTGTCTTAGCCTTTGCAAAGTCCCCGTTAGGGGGCTTTGACGGAGAGGCGGTGGCGGCGCTGGAGAATTACTGTTATTGCTGGGGTGTCCGGGGCGCAGTATGGACTATGCCCTTTGCCAACAATCCCCGCGGGCTTGCCGAGGGCCTCAGCGAGGAGGACAGGGCGGCTCTGGCTGCGCTTAACCAGGTGCGGGAAGCGGTGATAACCCCTTTGCAGGAACTAAGGGAGGCGCTGAAAAATACCACTGGAATCCGCTTTGCCACGGGAATTTTTACTTTTTTGGAGCGGCTGGGTGCGGCGGAAAATCTGACGGCTTATGCCCAAAGCATGCCCCAGGGGGAGCGGGAGGCGTTTCTGGACAAGAGCGCCCAGCTTTGGGATATCCTTATGGAAATACTGGATGTCTTTGGCTCCGTGTTGGGAGGCGTCAGCCTGCAAACCCCGCGGGCCTGTGAGCTTTTCCGGCTTTCCGTGGGCACGGCCGAGGTTGCGCAGGTTCCCCAAACCCTGGATCAGGTTTTGGTGGGAGGCGCGGATCGCATCCGGTTAGAGCAGATACAGGCGGTGTTTGTCATCGGCGCCCAGGAGGGTTTCTTTCCCCGGCAGGTGACAGGAAGGGGGCTTTTCACCGACGCGGAGCGCCTGCAAATGCTGGAGCTGGGGGCGGAGCTTTCCCCACCCACGCTACAGCAATCTGTTTTGGAGCGCTTCTACGCTTATTTTGCCCTCACCATCCCCAGCCGGCGGCTTCATGTCAGCTATGCGCGGCGGGATTCTCTGGGCAGGGAACAGCAGCCGTCGGTAATTGTAAACCAGTTAAAAACCCGATTTCCCGGACTGGTCTCCCGCGAGGTACCGCTGGAAGCTCTGCTGGCCTCGGAAAAGGCTGCGTTTGGGCTGCTGGCCCGGGGTTACCGCCAGGATACCGCCCTCACCTCCACATTGCTGGCGCATTTTCAGGGCGGATCGGCGGATTCCGCCCTTTCACGCATTCACCGGGCTGTCGTCCGCCCGGAGCACGCCATTGCGGACGCTTCTGTCCCCAAAGCTCTTTTCGGCACAAGCATGCGCCTTTCTCCCTCCCGGGTGGAGCGGTATTACCGCTGTCCCTTCTCTTATTTCGCCTCCGACGGCCTCTCGCTCCGCAAGCGCCGGAGGGTGGAGTTTACCCCTTTAGAGTCGGGCGGCGTCATCCACAATGTGCTCCAGGTGATGGTGCAGCGCCATGGAGGAAAGGGGCTGGCCGCCCTTTCCCAACAGCAACTAAAGGATGAGACAGCCCGGATTATCACCGAATATTTATCCCAGCGGGTGGAGAATATGGACGCGCTGCCCTCGCGCTTCCGCTATCTGTTTGGAAGGCTAACCGGCATGCTGGCACGGCTGCTGGCACATCTGGGCGCGGAATTTATGCAGAGCGATTTTATCCCCACCGCCTTCGAGCTGCCCATCCGCCAGGGCGAAGAGGTAGCGCCGCTGCGCCTGGAGACCGTGGACGGCGTCACCGTCAGCGTGGAGGGCGTGGTTGACCGGGTGGATATTATGGAGAAGGGCGGCAAGCGGTATGTCCGGGTGGTAGACTACAAATCCGGCGGAAAGGAATTCCGGCTGGGCGATATCTTATATGGCCTTAACATGCAGATGCTCCTCTATCTTTTTACCATTTCTGAAAACGGAACCGGCCCCCTGGCCGGCGCCATTCCCGCCGGGGTGTTATATATGCCGGTGGCGGAACGGTATGTCACTGCCGGGCGGGATACATCAGCCGCCTCTGTGGTTAAGGAGAGGGAAAAGCAGTGGCGGATGAACGGCTTTCTGCTGGAGGACGAGGAGGTGCTGCGGGGAATGGAACGGGATATTGCAGGAGTGTTTATCCCGGCCAAGCTGACGAAATCAGGGGAGCTGGACGCGAAATCCTCCTTGGCCAGCAGGGCCGAGATGGGCAGGCTAGCTGAAAAGGTGCGGGGCACAATCCTACAGATGGCCGAAGAATTGGGGAAGGGCAAGATTCCCGCGCTGCCGGTGGACGGCGGCGATTACGACACCTGTGCCTACTGTGATTTCCGTAAGATTTGCGGATTTGAGGCGGGGGACGCCATTAAATCAATTGCCAAGATAGACCGGGCGGAATTTTTCAAAAGACTGGAGGAGGAGCAAAATGCCCAACTGGACTAAGCCTCAGGCGGACGCCATCTTCGCCCAGGGAGGCTCCCTGCTGGTGTCCGCCGCCGCCGGAAGCGGCAAAACGGCGGTGCTGGTGGAAAGAGCCGTCAACCTCCTCTGCGACAGCCGGAATCCGGTTCCAGCGGATCGGCTTCTGGTGGTTACCTTTTCCAACGCCTCCGCCGCCGAAATGAAGCAGCGGATGAACCTCCGGCTGTCCGCGATGATTGCCCAGGATCCTGCCAACATCCACCTTCAGCGGCAGCAGGCGTTGCTCCAGAGCGCCCAAATCAGCACCATCCACTCCTTTTGCCTGGAATTGATAAGGCAAAATTTTCAGTTCCTTGATATATCCCCCGATTTTATCCTGGCCGATCCCATGGAGATGGATCTCATGGAGCAGGACTGTGTCCGGGATTGTATTGAGGAGTTCTACGCCCGGGATGAAGACGGGGAATTTGCCGGGCTGGTGGAGCTGTTATCCGCCGGGCGGGACGATGCCCGGCTGGTGGAAACTGTTCTTAAAATCTACCGCTTCAGCCGTTCCCACCCCTTTTATGAGGACTGGCTGGACGGTAAGCGGGCCATGTACGACGGGGATATCCCGGTTTCCGAAACGGTGTGGGGGCAGTCCATACTTAAGCACGGGGTGGATTCCCTGGTCTACTGCCGCCGGATCATGGAAAGGGCGCTTCAGCTCATAGAGGGGGATGAGGCGCTGGAAAAGGGCTACCTGGCCCCCTTTCAGTCGGATCTGCAACAAATCTGCAGGTGCCTTTCCGCCGCAGAGACAGGGGACTGGGACGCGACGGTGAGGGAGCTTTCCGCCTATAACCCACAGCGGCTGGGCGGCGTGCGGGGCGGAGGTGAGGTCAAGGAGCAGGCGAAAGCAGCCCGGGATCGGAGCAAAAAAATCCTCCTGGAGCTGGGAGAGCGGTATCTTAACGCGTCGGCGGAGGAGTTCCGCCTGGATATCATAGACCTGCGCCCTAAAATTGGACTGTTGTTTGATTTCGTCAAAACCTTCGGCCGGAGGCTTTGGGAGAGAAAGGGGGAGAAGAAACGGCTGGACTTCTCCGATTTGGAGCATTTGGCGCTACAGCTGTTGGTTATCAAGGAGGATACCGGGCAATTTCGGCGGACGGCTAAGGCCGAGGAAATCGCCGCGCGATATGAGATGGTGATGGTGGACGAATACCAGGATACCAACGAGGTGCAGGACATGATCTTTACCAGTGTGTCCAACCTCCAGAGGAACCTGTTCATGGTGGGGGACGTCAAGCAAAGCATCTACAGCTTCCGCCAGGCCATGCCCGAGATTTTCCTGCGGAAAAAGCAGGTGTTTTTTCCCTATGATACGGGACAATTTCCGGCGAAGATTATCCTGGACACCAATTTTCGCAGCAGATCCCAGGTGACGGAGGGGGTAAATTTCCTGTTCTCCATGTTGATGAACCGGGAAATCGGAGAGATGGAGTACACCCGGGAGGAGAGCCTGAAATGCGGCGCACAGTACCCCGAATACACAGGCGCACAACCGGAATTCCTGCTGCTGGAAAACCCGGCGGAGGCAGAGGAGGATCCGGTGATGCTGGAGGCCGCGGCGGTCGCACAGAAGATCAAGGAGATGCTGGATGAGGGGTATCAGGTGGCGGACGGCGGCGGAATGCGTCCGGCGCGGCCCGGGGATTTCGCCATCCTACTCCGGAGCCACAAAAGGCGGTCTGATTTATATGTCCAGGCACTCACTGACCGGGGGATTCCGGCGGGTGCCGAAACGGCGGGAGGGTATCTGGATACCCGGGAAATCTCCATGGTACTCTCCCTTTGCAAGGCCTTGGACAACCCCTTGCTGGATGTGGAGCTGGCGGCGGCTATGCTTTCCCCTCTCTTTGACTTTACCGACGACGATCTGGCGCGTATCCGCCTGACACGGCAGGGCATATCCCTTTATGCCGGAGTCAAGGAAGCGGCCGCAGGGGGGGATTCAAAATCCTTGGCGTTCCTGGATGTATTTAACCAGCTGCGGGCTATGTCGGCGATACTCCCGGCGGATAGGCTGCTGCTGCGGCTCTATGACCTCACCGGCGCCATTCATGTGGCGCAGGGGATGCGGATAGGGGACACCAGGGTATCCAACCTGCACCTGTTGGTGGAGTATGCCTCCAGCTATCACAAGCTGGGCTATAAACGGCTGGGGGGCTTTGTCGGCTTTTTAACCCGGTTGGAGGAGCGGGGCGGCGATTTGACTCCCGCCGGAAATGCGGGGGCGGCCCACTCGGTGCAGGTGATGTCCATCCACCGTTCCAAGGGGCTGGAGTATCCGGTGGTATTCCTCTGCGACACCTTTCATCAATTTAACAAGGTGGATCTTCATGCCGGAACCCAGCTCCATTCCCGGTACGGCTTTGCCTGTATGCGCAGGGATGAGGAGAGCCTTAAGCAATACCCCACCATACCCATGCAGGCTATCCGTCTGGAAAGCGAGCGCTCCATGCTGTCGGAGGAGCTGCGCATATTATATGTCGCGTTGACCCGAGCCAAGGAAAAGTTGATTGTCACCGGCCTGTGCAAAAGCAATCTGCCCAGGCGGCTGGGCAGGCTGGCCGGAGCCTTGCAGGGTGGGAAGCTTTCCCCCTACGCCGTAGGGGAGGCGGCCTGCTACGCCGACTGGCTGCTGATGGCACTGCTTCACCACGAGAGCGCCGCGCCCTTGCGCGAGGTTTCGGGTTTTGAGCCGGAGGAATTGGTGAACGACGGAAACCCCTGGAAGGTAACGGTAGCCTTTCCCCCCACTGAAACCGCCGCAAAGGAGGAAAGCGCCGAGCCATGCCGCACCGCGCCTGCGGATCCTAAGCTCCTGGCTCGGCTGGAGCGGAATGCCGCCTACCGTTACCCCTATGAAAACCAGGTGCGCATACCAACCAAGCTGGGGGTATCCACCGTTGCCAAGCAGGCCCGGGATCTATCCCGGAGATTCTCTGCCCGGCCCAAATTTATGAGCGGCGCCGGCCTTACCGGAGCTGAACGGGGCAACGCGCTTCACAAATTTATGCAATTTTCTGATTATAAACATGCCCGTGAAAATCTCGAGGAGGAGATCATCCGGATGGAGAGCAAAGGCTTTTTAACAAAGCAGGAGGTTTCCAGCCTTTCCTTACCCAGCCTCCGCGCGTTTTTTTCAGGGGATTTGGCCGGGCGCATCTTTGCCAGCCGCAAAGTTTTGCGCGAGCTGAAATTTACAGCCGAATGCGGGCAGGATATTCTCGGGGATTATATATTGGGTATGGACGAGGAATGCGGCGTAGTGCTCCAAGGCGTGGCGGATTGCGTGTTCTTTGAGGAAAAAGGGGCCGTAATCCTTGACTACAAAACCGACAGGGCTTCCTCTCCGGGCGAGCTGGTGGCGCGTTATCAGGATCAGCTAAGGCTTTACCGTCAAATCCTGGCGCCAAGCCTGGGCGCTCCGGTTTTCCAATGCCTTCTCTACTCCTTTTCACTGGGAATGGCCATTGAGGTGGTGTAATTGGGCTTTACAAACGAAAAAAAATCCACTATACTGTTTATAGACAATGGAAGAGTTTTGTCAATGGAAATTTGTTTAAGGCGTCGCAGGAAAAGATTGGTTCTTAATTTACTGTCAATATATAGTTCACAAACTTTGTGTATACTATTGGGAAGCCTTGAATAATTGACTTTAGAGGTGTATATATAGAATGAATATGCTTTGTTCCAAGTGCAAACAGCGAATGGCCGTCCTGTTTCTGGCGCATATGGAAAATGGTGAAATGAAGAATAGGGGACTGTGCCTGAAGTGCGCCAAAGAGTTGAATGCGCCGCAGGTAAAAGAGGTCATGGATAAAATGGGAATCTCGGACGAGGACATTGAAGCCCTCAGCAACCAGATGACCGACATGATGGACGGCGACATGATGAACTTGGACGGTGATTTTGAAATGGGAGGCGCCCAGTCCCTGCCCTTTCTTCACAATCTGTTTGGAAGCGGCGAAGGGCCGAAGCCCATGAAGAACGACACGCCTCCCCCCCAGGGAAAGCCCAAGGACGACCGTCCCAAAAAGGATAGGCGCAAAAGGAAATTTCTCGATAATTTTTGTGAAAACCTTACAGACAAAGCCAAAGAAGGCAAAATAGATCAAATTGTAGGCAGGGAGCAGGAGATTTACCGCGTCATTCAGATTCTGAACCGGCGCACTAAAAATAATCCCTGCCTTATTGGCGAGCCCGGTGTGGGTAAGACAGCTATTGCGGAGGGTATTGCCCAAAGGTTAGCCAGCGGGGATGTGCCTCCCCGTCTTGCCGATAAGGAGCTTTTTCTGCTGGATCTTACGGCCCTGATTGCGGGTACCCAGTTCCGGGGACAATTTGAGAGCCGTGTTAAAGGGTTGCTGGCTGAAATTAAAGAAGCCGGCAATGTTGTCCTGTTTATTGACGAGGTTCACAATATTGTAGGGGCCGGAGACTCGGAAGGGTCTATGAATACCGCAAATATCCTAAAGCCCGCTTTGTCCCGGGGTGAAATTCAGGTGATCGGCGCGACCACCTTCTCCGAATACCGCAAGTACATTGAGAAGGATGCCGCTTTAGAACGGCGCTTTCAGCCGGTTAAGGTGGAGGAGCCCTCCATTGCCGACGCGATTGAGGTTGTCCGCGGAGTCAAGGGTTACTACGAGATATATCACCGGGTTAAGGTGCCGGAGACAATCGTGCGCAACGCGGTTATCCTGGGCGAGCGCTATATCACCGACCGCTTTCTCCCCGACAAGGCCATTGACCTGTTGGATGAGGCCTGTTCTCACGCCACATTGCAAAACCACCTCCTTTCCGAATATGATACCCTAAACCGGCAGCTTAAGAGCTTGATAGACGAGGAGGAATCCTTGCGTGATTCGGTGGGGGATATTGATTATGAGAAGGTCGCCCGGATCAAAGCGGAAAAAATCCACGTAACCGACCGCCTGAAGGAAATTGAGCCCCAGGCCCTGGGAGTTGAGGTAACCGTAGACGATCTTGCCAGGGTTTTGGAGCTGTGGACGGGTATTCCCGCCAGCAAGATCCGTGAGAGCGAGCTGAACAAGGTCAAGGATCTGGAAAAGGTGCTGAAATCCAAAATTATAGGCCAGGATGAAGCGGTGGAGCTGGTAAGCGCGGCGGTGCGCCGTTCCAGGGTTCAGATTACCAGCAGGCGGCGTCCCGCGTCCTTCATCTTTGTAGGCCCCACCGGTGTGGGAAAAACCGAATTGGTCAAGGTGCTTTCCAGCGAGCTTTTCGACGCGGCAGACCCGTTGATCCGGCTGGATATGTCCGAATTTATGGAAAAGCATTCGGTTTCCCGGATGATCGGTTCCCCTCCCGGCTATATCGGTTACGACGAGGCGGGCCAGCTTACTGAAAAGGTACGCCGCAAGCCCTATTCTGTAGTCCTTTTTGACGAGATTGAAAAAGCCCATCCGGATGTCATGAATATTCTGCTCCAGATATTGGATGAAGGAAAAATTACAGACGCACAGGGACGGGTTGTGAATTTTGAAAACACCATTATTGTAATGACCTCCAACGCGGGCAGCAATCTCAAAAACAATACCCTGGGCTTTAATGTTCAGGAAAACAAGATGATCCGCGAAAAAGCGCAAAAGGCTCTCAGCGATTTTTTACGCCCCGAGTTTATCGGCAGGGTAGATGAGGTTGTGGCTTTCCGCGCGCTGAACCTTGAGGACTATGAGAAGATTGCCGCATTGATGCTGGATGAGCTTAAGGAGCCGCTTGCTGAAAAAGGAATTGATTTACAGTACCGGCCCGAAGCGCTGGTGGTGATTGCCGGGAAAGCATTTGGCGAGAAAAGCGGGGCGCGCGACCTGCGCAAGGTGATCCGCAAGGAAGTCGAGGACAAAATCTGCAACATCCTGGTAGAGCGTCCGGACGACATTCCGCCGGTTATTACGGTTACAGCCAATGAAGACGACAAAAAATTGATTCTGGAACACTAAAGAAATGAGGCCGTTTATTTGATTAAATTCCCCAAATTTAAAAAAGCGTTATCCTTGACGACTGCGGTTATGCTGATGCTTTTGACACTGGCGGGTTGCTCAGGCAGCGATAATACCTCGGGTTCCACCAAAGAGGACGCGGTTTCCGCGCCGGAGGAGAGTATCCAATCCTCCTCCCAAACCCCTTCAAGCGGTTCGGCTGATACCTCTGATGGGGAGCCTTCCGGGAGTAAAGCCTCTGAAGCGGGAGAGGCTGATTTCCTGTTGATTCAATACATGGAGCCCGCCGCCGATCAGCCCATTGCGGTAATCAAGACCGATTTGGGGGAGATACGCATCATGCTGTTTCCCGAGCGGACGCCCAAGACGGTGGAGAACTTTATAACCCACGCAAAGAATGGCTATTATGACGGCTTGGTTTTTCACCGAACTTCAGATGATTTTATGATTCAGGGCGGTGACCCCTTGGGTACCGGAGCCGGCGGAGAGAGTATTTATACCGATGAGGCGGGCAATCCCGTGGCCTTTGAAGATGAGTTTGTTCCTGATTTATTTAATTTCCGGGGTGCGTTGTCTATGGCAAATGCGGGCCCCAACACCAATGGAAGCCAGTTCTTCATTGTGCAGGCAACCAGCGTCCCCTATACTGCGGAGATACTCATCGATGCCGGATTTCCGGAAGCCGCTGCCGAAAAGTATATTGAAAACGGCGGAACCCCTACCTTGGACGGGCTCCACACTGTTTTTGGAATGGTGATTGAGGGGATGGATGTGGTGGATGCCATCGCGGCCCGTCCCACAGGCGAAGGGCCCGCCTACAGGCCGTTGGAGCCTGTTACAATACAGACCATTACAATTGAAAACGCCTGACACTCCGGTTGTTTTTTGTCACCGGAATCTGTCCGGTGCATATGGCGCTTTCCGTCGCCGAAAAAGCAGCATGCCTCTTATGTTGCTTTTTTTGTGAGGTTTTTTAAAACATCATTGTATTATTATACGAATTAGTGTATAATAATTAACGATAAAAAGTGCAGAGATGCGGGAGGATTTATTTTATGCCAAAGAAAAGCGATATCCACAAGATTTTAATCATTGGTTCAGGGCCAATCATCATCGGTCAGGCGTGTGAATTTGACTATTCCGGCACCCAGGCGTGCAAGGCGCTCCGTGGCCTGGGATACCAGATTGTGCTTGTAAACTCCAACCCTGCGACCATCATGACCGACCCGGAAACCGCGGACATTACCTATATAGAGCCCCTCAATGTGCCCCGGGTGCGGGAGATTATCGTCAAGGAACGCCCTGACGCTATACTGCCCAATCTGGGTGGCCAATCGGGGCTGAACCTTTGCTCCGAGCTGGCTGCCGCCGGTGTGCTGGAGGAGTTTGGCGTCAAGGTAATCGGCGTGGATTTGGAGGCCATTGAGCAGGGCGAAGACCGAATCGCTTTCAAAGCTCTAATGGCGACGCTGGATATTGAAATGGCGCGCAGCGCCCCCGCCTACTCGGTGGAGGAGGCTATGAAAATCGCCCACGAGCTGGGATATCCTGTGGTTATCCGCCCCGCCTACACCATGGGCGGCTCCGGAGGCGGCTTTGTCCACGACGACGAGGAGCTGGAGACCATTGTCAGCCGGGGAATCAGCGCCAGCATGGTCGGACAGGTTCTTGTGGAAGAATCTATCCTCGGCTGGGAAGAACTGGAGCTGGAGGTGGTGCGCGACCAAACAGGCAAGATGATTACCGTCTGCTTCATCGAAAATATCGACGCTTTGGGCGTACACACCGGGGACAGCTTCTGTTCCGCGCCGATGCTTACCATTAGCCGGGATGTTCAGATGGAGCTTCAGGAAAAAGCCTACCGCATTGTGGACTCCATCGGCGTTATCGGCGGCACCAACGTACAATTCGCCCGTGACCCCATTTCCGGCAGGGTAGTAGTTATAGAAATCAATCCCCGAACCTCCCGTTCCTCGGCGCTTGCCTCCAAGGCAACCGGATTCCCCATTGCCCTGATATCCGCTATGCTGGCGGCAGGGCTGACCCTCAGTGAGATTCCCTACTGGAAGGAAGGTACTCTGGACAAATACAAACCATCCGGTGAGTATGTGGTCATTAAATTCGCACGGTGGGCCTTTGAAAAATTCAAGGGCTCCCAGGACAAGTTGGGTACCCAGATGAAGGCTGTCGGTGAGGTCATGAGTATCGGCAAGACCTACAAGGAGGCATTCCAAAAGGCTATCCGCAGCCTGGAGATCGGCCGCTTTGGCCTGGGCTTTGCTAAGGACTTTAACACGAAATCCCTGGACGAACTGCTGTCGATGCTGGAATACGCCAGCTCCGAACGCCAGTTTATCCTTTATGAGGCGCTGCGTAAGGGCGCAACCGTTGCCCAACTCAGTGAGCTTACCCACATTAAGGTCTACTTCCTGGAGCAGATGAAGGAATTGGTGGAGCTGGAGGAGGAAATTCTGGGCTATACCATTGACAACCTGCCTGATGCTTTGTTTATCAAAGCCAAGAAGGACGGCTTTTCGGATAAGTATCTGTCCCAACTGATGAAATGCGATGAAACGATGATTTCAGCCCTGCGCACCAAGCTGAACGTTATGGAGGGGTGGGAGGCTGTGCCGGTGAGCGGCGTAGACAATGCGGCCTATTATTTCTCCACCTACAACCAAAAGGATCTCTCGCCAGCCCCCAGCGACCGGCCAAAGGTTATGATTTTGGGCGGCGGCCCCAACCGTATCGGTCAGGGAATTGAATTTGACTATTGCTGCGTTCATGCGGCATTTACCCTGCGCGAGCTGGGGTATGAAACGATCATCGTCAACTGCAACCCGGAAACTGTTTCCACCGACTATGATACCTCGGACAAGCTGTATTTTGAACCCCTCACAGTGGAGGACGTCATCCAGATTTATGAGAAAGAGAAGCCGATAGGTGTCATTGCCCAATTTGGCGGACAGACCCCATTAAACCTGGCGGGGCGTCTGGAAAAAATGGGGGTCAAAATTCTGGGCACCTCCCCCCAAACTATTGATATGGCCGAAGACCGGGATCATTTCCGGGCCATGATGGATAAGCTGGGCATCCCCATGCCCAAAGCCGCAATGGCTGCCAACCTGCAAGAGGCTTTGGACGCTGCTGAAGAAATAGGCTATCCCCTTATGTGCCGGCCCTCCTATGTATTAGGCGGCGCGGGTATGCGCGTGGTGGACAATCAGGCGGCACTGGTACAGTATATGCAAAACGCTGTAGGTATTTCCCGCACCCGTCCCATTCTCATCGACAAGTTTCTGCAAAACGCCTTGGAGGTGGAAGCGGATGCCATTTCCGACGGTACTCACGCCTTTGTCCCAGCGGTTATGGAGCACATTGAGCTGGCGGGTATTCACTCCGGTGACTCCGCTTGCGTTATCCCCTCTGTCAATATCAGTGAAAAGCATCTGCAAACCATAAAAAACTACACGCGGAAAATCGCTGTGGAAATGGGCGTCTGCGGCCTTATGAATATTCAATACGCCATTGCGGACGATGTTGTATACATTTTAGAAGCAAATCCCAGGGCCTCCCGAACTGTGCCTCTGGTATCCAAGGTTTGCGGAATCCGTATGGTTCCCGCCGCTGTAAATATTATTATGGGACGCCATGAAAATAAGACCTTTGACTGGAGTACGCTAAAGGAAACAAAAGTACCCTATTATGGGGTGAAGGAAGCGGTCTTTCCCTTTAACATGTTCCCCGAAGTAGACCCCCTGCTGGGGCCCGAGATGCTGTCCACCGGTGAGGTGTTGGGCCTCTCCGACAGCTTTGGCGAAGCTTACTACAAGGCGCAAGAGGGAAGTGGTATGATTTTACCCCATGAGGGAACAATTTTTATCAGTGTGAACGATGGGGATAAGCCTGGTTTGGAGGAAATTGCCGGTGGATTTGCCGGGCTTGGCTTCTCAATCTTGTCCACCAAGGGCTGCGCCCTATACCTGAAGCAGTTTGGCATTGAATGCACCACCGTTAAAAAGCTTGGGGAGGGACATGGGGAGATCCTCACATACATGGATACGGGCAAAATTCACATGATCCTCAATACCCCCCGTGGTACCCAAAGTACCCAGGATGACAGTTATATCCGTAAGGCAGCCATTAAAAATAAAATCCCCTACGTTACCACCATCGCGGCTGCTAAGGCGGCACTCAAAGGTATTGCCAGTACCCGGGACGGCGCGTACCCGCAGCCAAAATCCTTGCAGGAATACCATTCTTGACAAATCTGTAAAGCATGTGTCTTTACAGAAATTATTGTAACATCTTTGACTCATATTGGGTTCTCCTGCAAATAACTATATAAAATTTCCGGCCCCAATTTACAGATGGGGAGTGTATCACGGTTTACCTTTGGGGGATTTTGCAGCGGAAATTTGAAGTGAACGCGATTTATGACTATATGAAAATGCATCTGTCGGACTGGTTCCCCGGATTGCCAAGCTATCAGGTGTTTAACAATCGGCTTTGCTTTCTGGCGGATACCCTGCGGGAGTTTTCCGTCATGCTTGCGGAGAGTCTGCCTTATGAAGCGGAGGTCAAAACCTACCTGATGGATTCCATGCCTATTGTTGTGGCAAAGGGAGTACGGAGCAATCAGGCCCGCGTGGCTAATGAGTTTTGCAACAAAGGATATTGCAGTTCCCAACAGATACCCATATCTAAGAATCTGTGTTCAGTAACGTCTGAGCAAGGTGTGAAGATGAGAAAGCATAAAAGCATTTTCCTCATAAACGGCTTTAATTTCATAATCCTTTGACAAAATACGCGACCAATTTGCCCATCCGAAAGTCCGCTCTACCCGCCATTTTTTTGGCATAATGTGCCACTGTTTTGGTTTTATCTTTTCAGAGATATCAATCGTTTCCCCGTATTTTACCTTGACAAATTTAACAAAAGTTTCCCGATAGCCTTCGTCCGCACAGCCGCCTTTTATCGATGGATACTTGTTTTTCGCGGCTTGATAGACGTGGCATCCGCTCATGGTATCGTGGATATTTGCAGCGTGTACTTTCACAACCAGCA
>Ga0153947_1000041_pt1 | contig 48501 bp, 45 predicted proteins | sample TSNJ031MetaG_FD_104697 | JGI IMG/M metagenome (GOLD analysis project Ga0153947, IMG submission 104697) | Attine ant fungus gardens microbial communities from New Jersey, USA - TSNJ031 MetaG | ecosystem: Host-associated > Fungi > Mycelium > Unclassified | place: USA: New Jersey, Wharton State... | reverse complement strand
GAGGTTTTGAAGCCCGGTCAGGTTGTCGTACATTTGTGCGTGTTCTGTTACGACACCGGAAAATTGATGAACTTGCTCCGGTTTTACAGAGGGGTCAACATCAAATACCCGGCATGTTCCCCCTGTGGGTGATAACATGCCATTCAACAGTTTTACAGCCGTGGTCTTTCCCGCCCCGTTGGGGCCTAAAAACCCGAAAACCTCACCCTGGTTCAAGGTAAAGCTTATATCGTCGACTGCCTTTTTGCCTCCAGTGTAGATTTTAGACAAATTCTCTATAATAACTGCTTTCATACCGGCCTCCAAAACGTCTATTTATTCTTCTAACAATTATTTTTAAGCCTTTCCACTATACTTTGAAAACGGCGTTCATGAGTAAGGGCAGAAAATGCAGGATTATTTACTATCGCGTCGGTCATGCTTTGTTTTATTATTTTTTCATCACGTGGCGGCGCTTTCCCTAAAGGAAATTCATCCAGCCAGTCATCAAGTAAATTAAAAAAGTTATCCCCTTTTAGCTGCAATGGGTAAATATCTCCTGTGACAATCTCTGTATATTTTTCTAACATATCAAGCGCCTTACCTGTTTTTTCGTTTGCCAAGTATCCCTGCGAGGCGGACAAATAGACATTTAAGAGAATGGATGGATGAAGCCCCTTTATATGAAAGGTTTCTATGATGTCCATTGTCCGTCGACATATTTCCTCAAACCGGTCCATATCATCGGCACACAACATGAGATAAGAAGGAAGGATCCCGAACAGGGCGCCGATATGCTGATATATTCCGACTTGTAATACCATTTTTGCTTTTTCAATTTTCCCGGTCATTTGAAGAGCCGAGGCGAGTAATGTTTCAGTAATATATACAGGCGCATTTGTTTCACCAAGTAGTTCCAGCACTTCATTTGGATTACCAAGAGTGAGGGTGCAGAATGCTTCCAGACCTAACGCCTGTGTCGCCAACTCCACATCACCGCTTTCCTTTTTCACTCTTATGAAAAGCTCTTTTGCTTCCGTAATTATAGAAACGGTTTTCTCACTATCACCGGATAACGTACTATAGTTTACTAATAGCGCACCGATTTGAAACAGAAGCGGAAAACATGAGTAGTATTTCTTGACGATTTCGCGGCAATGGCTAAGGACTTCACCAAACGGCTTATTGATAAAATCAACCGACAGCTTATGGTAAAGCTTGCGAATGTCTTCCTTTGTCATCTGCGGCTCGTAACCGATTAAATCATCAATGCTAATGTTAAAGTATGCCGCAAGTTGCGGAAGAAAGGTAATATCAGGATAGCTCTGCCCCGTTTCCCACTTTGAGACAGATGCCTTGGAAACCCCGATGTAGTTTGCAAGGTCATCCTGCGTAATACCTTTCTCCTTTCGCTTATTCACAATAGCTTTCGCAATATTAATTTCTTTCATGTATATCACCCTTGCCTTTATTATACGAATATACCCTGTTTTTAACAATGGATTTGTGGTTGATTTTAGTTAAAAAAATCAACCATCAGGAAACATTATAATCTTAACTTGGGTGAGGTGAAATAAAAAAAGATTAAGGAGGACGTGTCGGAAAAAGTCAAACGAAAGATAATATCATGATACTCGAGCAGGTTTTTCATCAGGCAGTCAAACATGAATTAATTTTAAATGACCCAATACAGGTGGTGAATAGACCCAAAAGAAATTTGATTTGCTACGAGTTCAAATTTTCTCGGAAAATATATAAAGCCGAAAACTATAGCATCATCGCGGAACACAACCGAGCCGCTTCCGAATCCTGGGTTATTATACCGAAAAGCCGACTAAATTTCAATGATGGGATAAAGCGCACTCTGTCACACGATGGGGAAATTCTCAAGCGCCACAAGCAGGTGAAATAATAAAAACAGCAAGCTGGCCGCCGATATCGGCCAGACCTTTTCGGCGGCGCCAGCGCTGAAAAAGGCAACCGGCGGCAGAATTACCATAGCGTAAATTATCGGGTTCGGCTGCACACCGGCAAAATACAGCGCCCAGCAGAGCCAGTAGAGCGCAATGGCGGCAAAGCCCGCGATCATCCAGCGGCTTCTTGGCATTCTCCGAGACTGCGTTTTGTTTACGAGAAACAGCAGCAAAATCACAATAGTGACACCCAGGATATGCTCGCCGTACTCGATAAACGGCACGGACGAGGCGTTTCCCTGAAGCGCGTTTGGCGTGGGAGGCCATAAGGCCCAAGCGATATTTGGCAAGGCTTGCAAAGCGACAATCAGCAGGCCGTATAGAGAAAATCGGATTCGTAGGTTTTTCATATACCTCCTCACAGCGCCCTATCCCTAAGCTCCAAATAGTAGCCCGCGCCGTTCCGGATAAAACCGTTTGCCTCAAGCGCCCGGTTCGAGGCGGTATTATCTCTCTCAGGCTCTACGATTACCGTTTTCGCCCTGGCATTTCGCAGCATGATGAGCATCCGCGCAATCATCTCTTTCCCAAAACCGCGCCGCAAATAGTCCGGCTCACCGATGAGGTAATCGATGCTGAAAATTTTGCCCTGCTTATCTACCACACGCCACTGATCATTCCAGACCTCATGTTGCTGCGCGTAATAACAGTCGTAATACTGACAAAAGCCGATGGGCACGTCCTCATACTCCGCGATAAAATGAATGAGGAAGGAAAACTCCCCATGCCGTTCACGCAGTTCATTCAGCCAGTGATCAGGGTGTCTATACCATTTTGCCACATGGGGCGTGTACAGCCAGCGCTCCATGAGCGGAATATCATTGTCGCAAAGGGGGCGTAAAACAAGTTCAGCCATAATTTTCTCCTCCTCCGGTCTTCAGAAAAACAACTCCCGCATTTTATCGTCGATATCGGACATTTGCTCGTCGGTCAGGCGGTATACACCCTGAGAAACGGCTTTAGGCCGGATAATCCTGATCTTCGATATGCTTCTGATACATTGCACAAGCGCGTACGTCTCCGATTCGGAGCTGAGGATTGTCTTTCCCAGATGCATCTCGGCGAATCGGAGGTCGTCCTTGCCTTTTTTCTCATCCAGCGTGGAGAGCGGGATGACCGTAATTATCTTACTGGTTATTGGATTGCTCTTGTCAACCACAACAGCATAGCGGGCGCTGCCCTCTTCACTGCCGACGTTGCAACCCAGATGTACATGAATAATATCGCCGCACCTGTACTCCATTAGCCTTGAAGGGTCAAAGGACGACTCGTATTTCAGGTAGTCCGCCCACACGCCGAGCCAGTTTGACAGCACACCCTGCTTTCCTGGCGACAGCTTGGAAATCTGTTCCCTCAGTTTATCCATGGACTCGTTGATATTCATATTTCGCACCTCCGTATTTGATAGCAGGCCGCCCAGACTGGTTATCCTATCCCCCGTTCCTTCAGCCTATAGGCGATTTAATTGTGCGGAGCGCGCACCTCAACCGAGGCGTCTTTTATTTTCTATCCCTGATCAGCGCTTCCATGCTGCGGTCGTAAGATTTTTCCGCCTTGTTCGAAAAGAAACAGGCGGGAAACTCGCCGGCGCGCTGGTGATAGGCCACGCATTCGCAGCATTTACCATGTCGTGAGCAGGAATATGTACAACTGCATTTAACAGACGCATTATGTTCGCAGGCCATGGGTCATATCCTTCCTTATTATATTAAAGTATGCGTTTCCGTATCGCGCCTACGACCGCCTATCCTCGGTTTCGTCATGGGCCTCCGATCGATTTATCCGGTATTCCTCACGTTCCTGCTCGAACGCTTCGCGAATAGCAGCCTTCCCGCAATCGGGACAGGCGTCGACCGTAACGGCGCGCTCGAAAATAAAATGACACTTATCACATACATAAATCATAATAACTCAGCCTCCAGCTTATCTTTTGCGTCCGGACAGAGAGCGAACCATGTCCAGCGTTTTGAGGATCCATTCCAGCGCGCCGTCAAGGCGATAACCGCAAAATCCGGCATCATGGAGAATGGCTTTCGCGTCTCCTTCGGAAATATCAAGGTTAATAAGCCCATCCAACCCGCCGCGATCCGTCGCGATCTCCCGCACATAGTTCCAGTAGGTTCCCGAGTACCCAAAGCCCGTGGCATACTCGGCCGGGTCACTCACAGCCTGCCGCACCATCTCCTCGGTGTCCTCGTAAAAAAGGCTGCGGCCGTTGTCATACAGCGCGTAAAAGGACTCGCCCCCGCCGTCGAACTTGATGGCGATGTTTGACAGATGCCGGTCGTCCTGACGCGTTATGAAATCAAGGAGGATCATCCGGGCAATGTCATCCTTATACTGCGGTCTGACGCCAATCAGGTTTTGGTACTCGTTGTCCGAGCGCTCACCATCAAACAACCGGCGAAAATGGACAATGTATTCCTTCGAGAAGTCATACAGGAAAGTAGAAAACACGGTATCCTTATCAAACCTGACCGCCGGGCATACCGGCACGCCGAGTCTGTCGGCGAGCAGGCTGACCGCAATCTCGGACTCAACGTCGGTCGTCAGCGGGCTGATGCGCCGCTTATAGATACCATATTTACCATCCCATATGCCATACCTTTTTATATTGTAGCCTTCAGGTGTGTCGATACCGTCGCCGACAAGATCAATGCGTTGAAGAAATACCGATGAAAACACATAGGTCATGGCAGCGTACAACCGCTCGCTTTTCGTCCGCGCGATCCATAGCAGGTCCTTCGGATGAATGCCCCGGGTGATCTCCGCGATGCGAGGCACATCATACTGGGATAAGCCCACGCGGAACAGTATGCGCTCGATGTCCCGCCGGTCGCGGCTGACTATGCGCTCCGCCAGGAAATCGTTGAACTTCTCTGGCGGCCATTTGGACTCCCCATTTGTATATAAGGAAACAACCTCGTTAAACGCAGGCGCGGTAAAAGCGACTGCGTTATTTTTGTTTATGACGCCGATGACTTCATTCTCCCATTTCAGGTAGCGTACGGCGCCGGACTGTTTTTCTTCTCTTTCCCGGCCGTCCGCCGGCTTGGGGGCGTCGGTTGGGATTATATACGACTTACCCTGCTTGACAGCGCCGGGAATTTTCCCCTGGCTGCAAAGCATGCGCACGCGCCGGTCTGATATGCTCCACTTTTCGGCGGCCTGTTTTACGGTAATGGTATCCATGGTGATCACCTCACTCTCGTCCATAAAACTATTATACCACAATGCGGAATAATAGCAACATAGTTATTGACATCATTCCGTAAATGAGGCATACATTTTCGCGGTATTTATAATGGCGCTGGGACTCCCACATAGTTAAACCGGATAAACTATACCGCCAGAATGTGCTTAACTTCCGCTCCTATATGAGAAACATTGCGAGCTCCAGCCGGCATTACAAAAAACAAAAGTTTTTCTTGCATATCTCGCTATAACGATATATAGTATTGCTATTAGGGCGGCCGAAGTGTTTGGATTATACATAGTGAAAAGAGGCTAATCATGGAATGTATCTCTGTGCAGAAAGCGGCTGAGAATAGGGGCGTGACCCAGCGTCATGTCCAACTGCTATGCGCCAGGGGAAGGTTGACGGCACCGTTAAAATCAGCAAAGTCTGGATCATACCGGCTGACGCCGAAAAGCCATGGGATGGCCGGCAAAAGGTAAAGGAAGCGGGACATAATTTAAAATGCGCGGAGGGAAAAAGATTACGTCGCTGACATTTCGCAGAGAGGAGGCCTTCAATGCCTAAGATTAATATGGACACAGCACGGCGCGACAGCAAGGAAACCGCATTGCATCATTCAAATCACACGAGCAGAGTCATAAACGTCAAGGCTATCAAAAAAGAAAACCTCCCCTACATACTCGTTTGGATTCTCTATTATGCGGGGGTCGTCGTTTTCACGACATGGTGGACGGCATCGTTTGAAATAGCTTCGGCTTTTAGTCTTGAGCTGCGTAGCTTAATTCAAATTATCAATATGTTTTCTTCAGTTGTTTGCGCTTTCTTTTTCCGAAAGGAATGGTTCGTTGCCACGGCACGTACCGGCGCGGTTATTGTAGCCGCAATGCTCGGGCTTTTTCTGCTCGCGCCGACGCCGCAGGTGAAAATACTGGCGGCTGTCTTACTTGGTGTGGCGCTTGGCTGTGTTAATATCAGCATACTTATCCCTTTCACATTTGTGCTTAACAACACGGAGAAGTTCTACGCCGTGCTGCTGAGCCACACACTTGCAAATATGATTCCGCTCATCACAGGAAGCAATATGAACGGCTGGATTGAAGTGTGCTTGACGCTGTTCATTTTCATTGTTTCTTTAACTGCGGTGTTCTTTTTCAAACGGCAGCATCTGCCCCCGGCTGGAGATGATCAACTGCCTATACATAAAAACGCCCGCCCGGCTATGTTCCTGACCATTACGATCAGTACGATCGGCGCGGTTTTGTTCCTCGGTGCCGGAAAAACAGCGCTTAACATTTACGCAAATGTTTTTGAAAATATTGTTATATCCTGGTACTATATTGGCGGTATTATCGGCTGCCTTATATATTTTCTCATATTCACGTTTCTGAATCGAAATATAGAGTTGACCCTGGGTATGCCGTTTGCCTGCCTCGCCATCGGACTCTTATGCAACGCCTTTGCCGATAAAGCCCCGGAAATGGAAGCGGCTTTCGGCTGCCTGCTGGGCGTCGGCACATCGATGGGCATGAGTGCAGTATATTATACCCTGGGCGTCGTCGGGAAAAAATACTACAGTATGCGTTACCTGCGGTTTTCTATTCTGATAATCGGTATATTCGGCGGCGTTACGGCTGTTTTAATCGGCAATGGTTTCAGCGCCGCCAACAATATGCAAATTTCGATTATCATATCGGTTGCGTCGTCAGTTGCCGTGGTTTTTGTGCTGCTGTTTTCCCCGCTTATCGCACGTATCTGCTTTGATAAAAACTGGGCAAGAGATTCAGCGCTGATTGATGTTACATCCCTTGAGAAAATCGTTAATACTGTCAATACAACCGACACAGGAAAATCTGAAAATTCCATTTTCACTCCACAGGAACTGGATATTGCCCTGCTGCTGATCGAAGGAGAAACACAGCGACAGATTTCCCGCAAGCTTCATCTGACGGCTGGCGAGGTTAACCACCATATTAACACTATCCGCGAAAAAATTGGTGTACAAAGCGAGCCGAATATAAGCGTTATAGTTATGAAATTCAAACTGACCCGCAGGGAGACCGATATGTTGAACTGTCTGCGCAAGGGTATGACCAACAACGTTATCGCTGACGAGTTGTTCCTGTCGGAAGCGACTGTTAAAAATCATGTGCATAGCCTGATGCAGAAGCTGCCCGTTGACAGCCGTCAGGAAATACCGGCTTGGGTGGAAGCGTTCGCTGAGATAACAAAATAGATCATCTTCGCCAAACCGCGTCGGGGACAACCCGGCGTGGTTTTTGCTTGTAAAGAACAGGATTCAATTTCGGTGGCTCCCTGAAAGGGTTGAAATTACCAAATTTTTGCGGGCAGGACTAATTTTGTGACAGAATTGGTCCTGCCCGTTTTAATACTTTTGTGCTACGCTTTTTATATCGGGAGTCACATGAAATTAACATAGTAGGTGGTGATCATGAATGGGGGCTCTGAAAATATATATCCAGCCGACGGAAATGGTTTATAACGCTATGCTCGACTTGATGGAACTGCAAAAAGGCAAGGAAGTCCTGAACGACCCTGTGAGCGGCAAACTGTATTTTAGTATGACGATGTATAGCCTCACTTGGGAGGTCCGGTTTACCGTACTTAATATAGACTGGAAACGATGCGGTATTCGATTAGAAATTGAGGAAGTCGGGGACTTTGGGGAGGAGCGGGAATATCTAAGAGGCATGCTTTGCCGCGAGTATGCTATGCTGGACGCCATGCTACTGATTGGGACGCCGATTGAAGTAACGTATAGCGGGGGGAGTGATTCGATATGATTGGCAAGAAAAAATACCTCCAACCGTTTGATATGCTCCTTAACGCGATTCATGACCTTGCGGAGCTGCAAAAGGCCAAAACAGTCATGTGCGACACCCCTCACGGGATTATTCGCTTACAAGTCACGCTGTACGCGGCAGGGTGGGAGTATTGCTTCACTGTCACGGACGCGGGCGGAAATCGAAGCGAGGTCACAATCGAGCTCACGGGTGATGGATCAGAATTGGAAAGGCTGATCAACCACGAGTTCGCGCTGCTGGATTACGTCCTTATCGACAGGGCTAAGATCGACCTCGCGGAGATGGAAGCTGAATCAGGAGGCGAATGCCCATGAAATCAAAAATATATCTGTTAATACTGGCGGGCCTGCTGGCGGCTATGCTAGCTGGTTGCGGAAAAGGTCCACTTGACCCGAAAAATCCCATTACATTGACGCTGTGGCATACCTATGACCAGCAGATGAAAGCCAGTATGGATGATTTGATCGACGAATTCAACGGCACTATCGGTGAGCGGGAAGGGATTGTCATTGAAACAGGTTTCGTCGCGGTCGCCTCGGATTTGCACGAAAAGCTATTGACTGCGGCGTCCGGCGCTCCCGGCTCGCCCAAGCTGCCGGACATCGCCGTCGTGTACCCGAGGGCCGCTGTCACGCTTGCCGAAAAGGGCTTGCTGCTGGATTTAGGCGAGCAGTTCAGCGAAACGGAGCTTTCCGGCTATGTGCCGGCGTTTCTGGAAGAAGGAAAGATGGGCGGCGGCATACTGTATATACTGCCCATTGCCAAGTCAACAGATGTGCTGTACGTCAACATCACGATATTCGACCGGTTGTCAAAGGATATGGGTGTGACCCTGTCCCAGCTCGCCACATTCGAGGGGATTCTCGACGCGGCGGAAAAATATTACGCCTGGACCGATGCGAAGACGCCGGATGTTCCAAATGACGGGAAGGCGTTTTTTTATCCCGACGAGCCGTTTAACAATGCGATGATCGGCTTCCGGCAGTTGGGGGACGATTTTGTGACAGACCAGGCTTTGAACCTCTCATCGCCCGTTTTTCAAAGAATTTGGGACTCCTATTATCCGGACGCGGTGAAAGGCTATATCGCGGTTTTCGACAAATACGCCAACTATCTGATTCAAACGGGGGAAATCGTCTGTGCGACAAGCTCCTCGGCCGGCGTGACCTTTTATTCAGATACGGTCACCTACGCCGACAACACGAAAGAAGAAGCGGTTCTGGCCGTGCTTCCCTACCCCGTTTTTGAGGACGGGGAAAAGATCGCCATGCAACGGGGTGGCGGCATGTGTGTGTTCAAGTCCGACACAAAAAAGGAATACGCCGCCAGCGTGTTCCTGAAATGGCTGACCGAACTCGAACAGAATCTTCGCTTTACGTCACGCACCGGCTACATGCCCGTGACCATAGCTGCCTTCGAAGACCTTATGGCGCGGGATGCGGCAAGCGCCGCGAATGATAATGTAGGCAAGCTGCTTAAGACGGTTATTGACATGCAAAGGGAATATACCTTTTATGTTCCGCCCGTTTTTAACGGCTTGGAGGAACTGCAGAAGAGATATAAGGAAGATTTGCTGAAGACCGCCGGGGACTCACGGCGCGAATATCTGGAGCTGCTAGGGGCTGCGGACCCGGACGCGGCGTATGAAGCCGCGTCGCGGGGTGCGATGGAGCGGTTTGCCTCGGGAGGCAGGTAAACGCCGGCGTTAATAAGATCAGGTGAGTAAAATGGGCTTCATAAAACGACTACATAACTTTATCAGAATACTAAGGAAAACAGGCGGCGCCGGTATGACGATGCGCTTTCGGCTCTTCGCATTTCTGATCGCACTGGTTGTGCTGATGATATCGGGCGTTGTGATCACCCTGCTGATTTCCGGCTCCCTTACGGACGACCGGGGTGAAGCGGAGGGGTTTGTAAGAAAAGAGCTCGCCCGTGTTAGTGATGATCTGGCCGCCCAATACGGCGACATCACAGTCCAGCTCGCGCGGCTGTCGGAATCGCTGTCAACGAGCATCGAGGCCCAGCTGCGGGACAAGGAAATTTCCGCAAGCGAGCTGCAGGCACATCCCGAGGTTCTGGAGGAAGTGATCGAAGGCGAACTCGACCGGCTTCTGTTAGCATTGGATAAGACTGGATGCAGCGGCGTTTTCATGATACTGGACGCCACGGTAGGCCCGGAGCTGGCAGACGCCGGACACTCCCGCGCGGGGATAAGCGTCAGGATCACCGAACCAAAATTATCCGGCCCGGAGATGGCCAGGCGTTATGTGAGAGGGTTCCCGGGAATCGCTTACCGCAACGGCTTTTCCATGCTTTCCAACTGGGATATGGAATTCGACGTGGAGGACCGCGCGTTTTACCGCCTGCCGCTGGAGAAATACAGCGAAATCGGGCTGCCGCTGTCCCGCCTTTACTACTGGGGCTTTGAGAGCGTCATATCCGACGACGGATGCTCCATGATACTGTGCTGCGTTCCCTTGATCAGCTCAGGCGGAGAGGCGCTCGGCGTCTGCGGCTTCGAGATAAGCGCCGTGAATTTCATATCGGATTATTCTCCGGCGGCCAGCGAATACAGGCATGCTTTCGGTATGCTCTCCCATTTGACTGATAACAGTCTGGATACCGGACACGCGCTGTTTTCCGGAAACCAGTCGGCCTTCTGTGCGGTGCGGAATAATGGGCCGCTTCTTCGCGCCGACGGAAACGGGCTTAATGTATACCGCCAGCAGGACGGGAAGACCTTTGTAGGTTTGCACGAGGAGGTAAAACTGTACCCGGCGGATTCGGCTTTCGCTAACCAACGTTTCGCGGTGGCGTTATTGATTCCAAAGAGTGATCTGGACGCGCTTGTTTTGCGGAGGAACGTGAGGCTTATCGTGATTTGTGCGGCGCTTCTTACTCTGGGCCTCTGTGTCTCCGTGTTTATCAGCAGAAGATATCTGAATCCTATCATGTCGGCATTTGACGACATACATTCGGATTGTATAGACGTTGATGCTAAAACAAACATTCTGGAGATCGACCGGCTGATCGAGCTTATAAGGGCGACAAAGGAAAATACCGCTCAAAGCTTTGGGGTTCATAACGGCCGGGCGGGGGAGTTTGACGCCCTGAATCTGTCCCCACGCGAGAAGGAGGTGGCCGCGCTGCTCTTGCGTGGGATGACCATGCGGCAGGTTTCCGCCGACCTTGGCATCTCGGAGTCCACAGTCCACGGATATTGCAGGACACTGTATAAACGGCTGGGGATAAACAGCCGCACCGAACTGTTCGTCCGATTTGGGGTAACAAGCTCGGGCAATACACATACGGCAGTCAATCCGGGCTTGAAATCATAATTTCAAGCCCGGATTTTTTATTTTGCCGGTTATTCGCAACCTGGCGCCGTAAAGCTGCGCAAACACAGGCATTTCAGTGCGCTACCCCCTTAAATAAGGGTTGCGAAATAAGGGTACCCCACAAATTAACGAATTGCGGGTTCGGGTAAAATTTAGCATGATAATCATGTAAGCGCATTAGGAGGGATGATATGAAATGGCTTGACAAATTTAAACGCGCGGTCAAACCCGAAGCTCAAGCGGAACAGGACTCACCTGTCAGGGAGGAACCCGTCCCGACTGGACAACCGACAGCGCCGCAGACGGAACCAACATTGCAAGCCACTTGTGAGGTATTGAGCGCCGCGGACGGTCAGACTGTGTCCGGGCTTTCTCCGCGGGAGGCCGAGGTGTTCCGGCGTCTCCTTGACGGCGCGAAAATGAAGGACATCGCCGCCGAGCTGGGCGTCATGACGTCCACAGTCAACGGCTATTGCAGGCAGGTCTACAGGAAGCTGGGCGTTAACAGTAAAGCGCAGCTGATTTTACGATATTCGGAATATCGGAAGTAAAGGGGGACGATGTGAATTGGCCTGGATTCAGAGATTATTCTCCGGAAAGGGCGCCGGACCGCCGCACATAAGTGAAAACAACACAGTCGATGAAAAGTCACGCAGGATAGCCACCCTCTCCGATGAGGAACTGGAAGCGTACAAATGGCTGTTCAAGGGTTACAGCGAGGCGTGGACTACCGAGACGCTTGGTCTTGAAAAGCAGGACGCGAAAAGGCTGTATATCGGCATTTACCGAAAACTCGGTGTCGGCAGCTCGCGGGAGATCGTCCACTACTACGCGCCGCGCGAGGTGAAGTTTGTTAAACCGCCCGGCGCGGATAAGAAGAAGGGCGGAGAATGAGAAAATCGTCGCACGTGTGTGAAAGCAATAAAATCAAAAATAAGAGAGGTGTTCTTAGATGACACTGGATAAGCAAAAGGCATTAGCCGACGCGCCAGGGGCGCTGAACAGGCCGGATCAGCCATGGGAGGTCACGGTAGAGGGCGATTCGATAGTCGCCCGATGGAAATGGATGGACGCGACGTTTTTCGCGCCGTGGGAGGTAAACGATGAAATAAGGCAGTTCACTTTCACCGTCACCTTAAGCGGCAAGGGCACATGGAAGGAGATAGACAAGGCCGAAAACAAGTCCTCCGGCGTGAAAATGAGCGGCGGCAAGCTCAGTATCGGCGGCTCGAAGCAATCGTTTATGGGGAAGACCAGCCAAAAATCCTTTTCGTTCGGAACAGGGGTAAACAACCAGACCGGGCAGGCAGAGCTAATCGGTTATAAGTTTGACACGTCGTTGGTAAAGCAGCCGATCCGCGACTACCTGACGCGCTGCGGCTGGAAAAAGGGCGGTTTGTTCGGCTAAACCGCAACACGGCGAAATCAAACGCAATGAAACGAGGTTCAATCGATTATAACCGGCCAATAATTTATTGATTATTACAGTGGTATTCATTACCCCTTGGAGTTGGTAACCGAGTAAACACAATAACGATTCCAAGCGGGTCGGCTTCACCGCCGCCCGCCAGCCACCTCTGCTCTCGGTGCGCCGGGAACAGCCCCGGCGTATCCGGGCAAAACAGCACGCCGCCGGCCAATGCCGGCATTACGTCAACCGGCGGCAGTGTGAGCGTGGACGGCAGCATCTACCTTGATATAAAGCCCGGTGAAGCGAATGGATTTATTTGCGCCTCAAAGGAGGGCGGCAAAAGGAGTTTCGTTTAACCGGACTGTTCGAATGGTAACGGCATCCAAAACAAAAAAATCAGAAAGGAAGGTCAAATTTATGGCAAGATTCTGTGCAAACTGCGGCGCGCAAATTACGGAGGGGAAAAAATTCTGCGCCAGCTGCGGGCAAAATATTGAAGAACCGCAGCCCGCCCTGCAAACGCAACCTATGCAAACCTATCAGCCTGTGCAGCAGACAGCGCCGGCAGAGCAGCAGCAATATATGCAGCAACCGCAGTATCAGCAACCCTACGCGCCCACCAAGAAAAAACGAAAAGTCCCGTTGCCTGTGAAAATACTGCTCGGCTTCGTAGCGGTCGTCTGTGTGATCATTACGGTGGCGCTGCTGGCGACGGGCAACACGGCGAAGCAAGATTTCATTAAGATCGGCAAGGACGAGGTCCCGTCCGTGAAATATATCCTCGGCGAAGAGCGGAAGGTCATCGGCGTAAGCAGCTCCGTCGAAAAGAACGGGGTCGTAAAAAAAGTCATCGAATATAGCGTGGCTAAAGATCAAAACAGCGAAATGTTCCAATACGCGCAAGCCCTGTACGACGACTACGGATTTGTCAATATAACCGACAACGACTTCACGGGGTCGACGGGCACGGATTTTGAGTTTGCCAAAGAATCCGTGGAAGAGGGCTGTTTAGTTATCGTGCGGATTGACTACGACCTTGAGGGTTATACCATAACGCTCGTACAGGGGGAAGGCACGTTTACAAATAACGGCGATAATGGTACGTTCGATCCAAACCAGCAGACAGGCGAAAACACCACGTCGTTCTCAACCGATACGCATGTAATCGAGCCTCCTGTCTCAAGCGATCCGGACGACAACAGCGGCAGCGCGGATCGTGTCACCGGCGACATACTGAGATTATTCGACAGCGGTACATTTCATATTAAATTAATAGACCCTAACAGTGGCGTAGATACGGACGTCTACATCAAGGGCAGCATGTCGGCCATGTCGTTTGAAACAGAAGGTATGAGTTGCCGCCTTGTCAACAAGGACAACAAGAGTTATATGATAATGTACGCATTAGAAACCGTGTATGTATTCGACACGACAGAGGAGGATACCAATGTTCCGGGTGACAACGACATCGACAGCCTTACATATGTTTCGGGAGGCACGGGACAATTCATGGGAAGGACGTACAGGTATGACGAATACAGTGATCCGTCGGGCGTAAGAACACAATATTTTGTGGACGGCGGAACGCTGAAGGGCATACGCACGACTGATACGTATAGTAACGTATCTGAAGTAGAGATATTTGCTTTTGACAATGACGTACCGGCTGATATTTTTGATATCCCCGATTTTCCAATGTACGACCTTTTTGGAGAACCGATAGAATAAGAAATCTCCGCCGGGCGCGGGCTGTGCCTGTTTAAAAGATATGATAAATGGCAACATTTGATTTTTGCTGTATATGCAGGGCAAAAACAAGAGCAAGACCACCATCTGCCCGAACTGCGGCAAACCGGCCGGTACAGGTAGATTCTGCAACAACTGTGGTGCAAGCATGGAACTAAAAGAATGCCCCAAGTGCGGGGCAAAAAACGCTCAGACCGTGCGCTTCTGCAACAACTGCGGCCAAAATCTGGCCGCCCCTCCCGCTGCGAGCGGAAAATGCCCCTCCTGCAGTTACGATAACCTGCCCGGCACCAGGTTCTGCGGCGTCTGCGGCGCGCCCATGCAGGCATAGAACGCATGGAGTATAGGCTGAGCAAAGGAGGAGGAACGCCATGCCGCTTACATATAAAGGACAGGTGGCATCGGCCGTAGTTAACGGTGAGTTTAAACTGACCTTGGAGCGGGACGGCATAACCATGACAGCGCCGCTTGACGCGTATTTTGTACCGTTTGCCGACGTCACGGCTTTTGAGATAAGGGACTACGCAATACAGTTCAAAACGGGAGCGGACAGCTTCGCTATCGTAAGGCTGGGCAGACTTACTGACGCCTTTTTCGATGAGCTGTACGCCGCGTATAACGCGAAGGTTCGCGCGTCTATGTTCGTGCAGGGTACCCCGCTGTTCAAGGTGCGTGGCGAATACCTGTATACAGAGGATGGCGTGACCGCGCGGGGAATGGCGCTCATCGAGGTATATAACGACTGCGTACTAATCCTGCCACAGGACGATGGAGCGCGTCGCGTTCCCTTGTGCTTTTTGAGCGCCATAGAAAAAGGCGGCTTTGAGTTGGCACTCAGACTGGATACAGGTGAGAGCTATCGCTTCATGAAGCTTGGATATGATGCCGCGCCCTTTGCTGAGTGTATCGAGCAGCGCCTATATGATCTGCGGGAAAACGCGCTGAAAGCCGTAAGAGAACTGGACGGCGCGCTGAATCCGGCGCAGTTATCAGCCATAGCTAAGCTGATGCCCGAGGGCGCCGCCGCGCCGTTGAGCCGCCTGTATGATATAGCGCCGTCCTTTGTGGCGGCTGTTGAAGACAGGATTGCCGCCAGCCGGGTGGCGGACGAATACCTGGCGTTCAAGGAAATCTGCGATCCCATGCGCGTTTGCGTGGGTATGAAATCCGGCCTTGCCGGCGAGGACAGCGAAAACGTCCTTTGGCTGATCGCGCCCGGCCAAAAATACGGCACAGCGGTCGTGGAGCTGGCGACTGCAGAGGAAACGGCCGCCGCTACTTTCATCTATCACGGCTTCACGGATTGGGACGCTTTCCGCCGCAAACTAAACCAGGCGATGGAAGCGATCGGCTTTAAGCGCGAGGTGATCCGTCTGCCAGACGACGAACTGACGCGGCCTGATTACGCGGATATGGCGATGGCCGTACGCCGCAACAGAGCACTGCGGTTTGTACGCTCCCATTTTACGGGCCGCGTAATCCATTCCTCGCCTGAGCGCTGGAAGCGGGAGCTGCTCACATATCTGGCGGAAGAATGAGGTGATACCACATGACAACGCGTAAAACGGGACGAAAAACTATGCTTATAGCCGCCCTCTTTCTCATGTGTGCGGCTTTGACATCCTGCGCGGTGTCCATTACGTCGAAAACAACGGAAACGTCTGAGCACGCCGTCACAGGAGATCCGGTAGAACACAAGCCAGCGGATAACATCAAATCTCTCGGTCTAGAGGCTGTCGACAGGCTTATGGTTGGCGAAGAGGCGCTTATCGACTTGAGCGAAAACCCCACAACGGGCATTATCTGGCATTATGAAATTGCCGGAGACGGCGTTGTAGAAGTCATTTCCGATGAATATATATCCGACCCCAATCCCAATAACTGGGATGGGGTGGGCGGCAGCCGGCACATCAAAATAAAAGCCGTGGCGCCCGGCGAGGCCTCTATAGAGATGGTGCGCAAAAGGGTCGACGATGAAATTGTGGAAACACGGACGTACCCAATCGTTGTGATCGCCGGGCAGGCGGAAACAGCCTTGCTTTATGTGGATTTTTCCTTGGGAAACGCGGGCGGCGATATAAGAACGCAGGAGTTCATTTATGAAGGGGAACTCATCGTCGAAAAGCTGGCGTCCGGCCTGTCCGGTTGGAGTGGTCTGAATTTCTCCGTAAACGCCATTATAGACGGCGAGACCGCTACTGTGGACTGGTCAAAGGATTCGTCACTGTTCGGTGGGACGGATGGCGGACAGCCCAGTACAGGATTCTCATTTCCTGATGATGAGTCGCTTTGCTGGTTCATGCTGGATAGCCTCTGGCGCAGCATTCACGAGAACCTCGGCGCGGAGGTCTGTTATACGATGGACGGCGGCCAAACGCTGACATTGCCCGCGCTCTCCTACCCAACGAGTTTTCCCGCCGATACCCCGTACTTGGGAAGCCCCTTCTATGTAACCCATAGCGACGCGAGAGGCGGCGGTGAGTAATCAGTCATGTGGAGTGATTATCTTGGCATCGATCAAAACCAACCGTGACAATTAACGGCTGATAGAATTCTGAAGGAGAGGATCAAAATGAAAAACAAACTGTCTTTCATTACCGCAATTGTGTTATGCTTGACACTGGCGCTTACCGCCTGCAAAGGAGACGGGAACGGCAAGCCAAGCGACACCAGCAGTCCGTCAAATGGCATGGTAGATACTCCGTCAAGCAGTCCGGTCGCGCCGCTATCCTCAGTATAGCAAATAGCAATGTGGAGATTATAAGCGCAAAGTAGCTGTGATTGAAGACGCGTTTTTATTTCATTAAAAGGAGGATTTGAACGTATGCCACAATTTTGCACCGAATGCGGAGCCGCTATGGAGCCCGGAAGGAAGTTCTGTACGGGCTGCGGAGCAAAGACGGATCCTGTAGCACCAGCCCCGGCTGCGCCGATTCAGGCGCCGCCTACTGTACAGGCGGAGTCTTACGCCGCACAAAACCAGTATGCCGCACAGCAAGCGGGAGCGTCGGCCGCTCAAATGACCGTGCCGCGGCCGTATCCCGATCAAGGCGCGTATCCGGTTTCACCGGCATTTACGCCGGAGGCAAAGCCCATTACTATGCTCGGATATCTTGGGTATCTGTTCGTCATGAATATCCCGATTTTGGGGCTTGTCATGTCTATCGTATGGGGATTGAAATCGCCAAAAGAAAACACCAGAAACCTTGCGCGGGCGATGATTTTTATCAACGTCGTCTGGCTCATCGTATTTGTGATGTTTGTATTAACGGCGTACTCCGTATTGTCACAGCTGTCGGATATCGTGGATTTCAATTTCAAAATCTTCGGCCTGGAACTATTTAAATAATTGGAGGGATTACTAATGGCATTTTGTAATAACTGTGGAACACAAATTCAGGAAGGCAAGAAATTCTGCGCTTCCTGCGGCCAGCCCGTGACGGTTGGCGCGGCGACAGAGCAACAGCAAAGCGGGCAGCAACAGCGGAATCAGCAGCAAACTCAGTATCAGCAAACCTTCCAGCAGGGCGTGAACCAACTTAACAATCTGGTGCAGAACACCGCCGACGAAACTGCTGGCATCGACCCGGCGGACATCACGAAAAACAAGGCAATGGGCGGGTTTGCCTACTTCCTGTTTTTCCTGCCTCTCCTCGTCTGCCCGGAATCGAAATACGGGCGTTTCCATTCAAATCAGGGGCTCATTTACCTGTTTCTGTGCATCGGCGGCGGGATCGCGAACGGGATTCTGTCCGCGATACTGACCTGGCGGCTGTGGTGGCTGTCTTCGATACTGTCACTGGTTATTGGGATTCCTATTCTGGTGATCGGTATCATCGGGCTTATCAACGGCTTTTCCGGCAAGGCCAAGGAGCTGCCCGTTATTGGCAAGTTCAGGATAATCAAGTAGAAAGGGGCTTTCTCATGAAGCGTAGAATAGTCGCAATCACGTTGGCCGCCGCCCTTACGCTGGCGATGTCGATGGGGAAACGACCGAGCCTGTGAGCACCCCGGATATATCAGAGACTGTAAACAGTACCGGCGATAGCGAGGGCAAACTGGGAGAATACCGCATCGAAATCGCGGAGGCCTATACAAAGTCTGTGTGGGGTGTTACCGCTTTGTACGTCAATTTTACGTTTACCAACGAAAGCGACAAGGCGATTGACGACATTCCACTCACAGTCACGGCGTATCAGGACGGCGCGGAGCTTGAGTCTTCGATAAATCCGAACCAGGCGCCGACACAGCCGGGCGGTTCCGCCATACTTGAAACAATGTTCAATCTTGTCAAGACGGACGGTGAGGTCACTGTCCGGGCGGAGGTGAGCGGCGGCGCGCCGGCGGATGCATATGAGAAAATATTAAAGCTTGAAGAGCTTGAGGAAAGAGAACTGGAACTGGATGTCACCGCCACAGATGTTATAAGCTATGATTTCGGCCCGGACAGCATCCCGTCGATTATGGCTATCGTCGGCAAGCGCGTCTGTACATCATCGGCAAGCGGAACGGATTCGGACGGCAACAAAAACCAAGAGTATTGGTATGACAGCAAGACGATAGGAGAAGACCTGCAAACCTATCTGGAATTTCTGGTGGGCGGTGAACTAGAAGGGTATTTTACTGAGTGACAGCTTATTCTTGGATAATTTATAAGGAGGCGGAAACAAATGTCGGATTTACATACGGTTAACGAAAGGCTCTCCGCCGTCGCGGGCGAGATGACGGTTTTGGAACAGCAGCGCCTCAGTGTCCTCGCGGAGATCGGTGAAAAGGCTCTTACGGAGCTTAGTGATAAGCCGGAATACGCGGATTTAGCCGCGAAAGCAGAAGAACTCGTCGGGAAGATCGGGGAACTGAAAACACAGGAGGAGGCGCTGCTTGCGGAAAAAGAGCAAGCGGAAAAAGAAGAGCGCGAGCGAGTCTTGAAGCTCACCTGCTTTGCCTGCAAGACGGTCAATTCGGAGGGCGCCAGGTTCTGCGAGGAGTGCGGCGGGAAGCTGGGCGAGCCGCCGAGGGAATACTGCACAGCCTGCGGCACGTTGAACCAGCCCAACATGAAGTTCTGCGGCGAGTGCGGCGCGAGGCTGGGCGAAGCTGCGGGACAGCAATAAAAGTCGGTTGGTTTATATGTACTCATAAATAATTTTCGGCAAGCCGACAAAGCGTCAGAGTGTGGCGCTGTGTGCCGGTGGTGCGCGGTTAGCGCATACGCGAAGGCGCCCAAGGCCGGGGAGGCTGCATTATGTTGAAATCAACCACAAAAACAGGCGGTACGACCTTTATACCGGCGGTCTTTGCGCTTATGACTCTGTTGCTTTGTTCAGGCTGCAACGGTAATAAAGATTATACCGGCGATTACCCCGAGCTGTATACCGCAGCGATCCATTCAATACCGGGAAACCAGGGATATGACGAGCATCCCGAGTTTTTCTATAGTTCAACCGTCGAGATTTTAGATGAGGATGATTATGAAAGGGTATTGTTTGTTTACTGTGAGTATAAGATATACGCTGTTCTAGTATGTCAAAAAGCAGAAGGGGATTATGCTTATTTCTATCCGGATTATAACTTTATCGCGGCAAGTAAACAAAAGGGTCCCGGCATGCCTGAGGATTACTTCACCGGCGACGAGATCGAAGCGCTAAAAGAAATAAACGATTGGAATATGGAGCCGGACGAAAGTAAATATATCAGTGTAAGAATAACAACGACTAAATCTAATGGACCTGTTAAAGACAAAACCGTTATGGAGTTTTACACAGAAATTCTGGGGTCTGACGTCTCAACACGGACACGGTCCGGTGTAAAGTACCTGACAACGGACGAGTATGGTAGATCCATCTACCTGGGGTACGGAACATACGGAAGCTCCAGGGTCGTCGCCCTGCTCTTCGACCCGGATGGCACGTATGACGCAAAAAACGGCGTGATGGAAATGACCCGCGACGACCTGTACGATTGCCAGGACAGGCTGAAAGAGTTTAAAAAAGTGAATGGCTGGAACACGCCGTAAAGACCCGGAAAGGAATGGCTAAAATGTTGAAAAGCAATTCAAGAAAAATCATATGCCTGCTCCTTGCGCTTGTGCTGGCTCTGCTTACGCTCACCGCGTGCGAGGCCTCGGTAAGCAAGAAACCAACAAGTGACAGAGGCGAGACATCAGCTCCCGTGGCGGATGTAAGCTCCTCCGCTGTCGCCGCGTCACGGAATTATCCTGACTACGACGGTCCGCCCGGCACCTGGGCGGTGTACTGGTATATATGTGGCAGCGATTTGGAGAGCCAAGGCGGCTTCGCGACAAAAGACCTAATAGAGATGCTTGAGGTCGCCCTGCCCGACAACGTCACCGCCGTCATCCAGACCGGCGGATCGGAAGCGTGGCAGAACGAGGTCATCAACGCCGGCGCGTTGGAACGGTATGTCTACGCCGGAGAGGAATTGACGTTTGCCGATACGCAGCCCTTGGCTAGCATGGGCGACCCCAATACCTTCGCCAGCTTTTTGGAATACTGCAACACATACTATCCGGCTGAAAAGCAGGTTGTGCTCCTCTGGGATCACGGCGGCGGCAGCCTGTTCGGCATGGAGCTTGACGCCCTGTACGATTTCGACGCGCTCACGCTGCCGGAATTTAAGAGCGCCATCGAGGCTATGCCCGCCGCGTCGGGTCAGTATGAGCTGGTGGGGTTTGACGCCTGCCTGATGGCGACGGTGGATATCGCCGGAATCCTCGCAGGCGATGCGCGTTATCTCGTCGCCTCGGAAGAGCTCGAACCGGGCATCGGCTGGAACTATACCGGCCTGTTCTCCGCGCTGGCGGACGGCTCGGCGACTGACGGCGCGGCGCTGGGCCGAGCCATATGCGACAGCTACTATTCCGCCTGCGAGGAATACGGCCTGAGCGGCGAGGTCACGCTATCCGTTGTCGATCTCTCCAAAGCGGACGCGCTGATAGCCGCCTACAACGCGGTGGGCGACGAAGCGCTGCTGCAGGCCGCCAAAGAGAAGCAGACCTATCTGAGCCAATTCGGGCGTGCGGCGTATGATTCCGAATATTACGGCGGCGGCAGCTATGAAATGGTCGATCTGGGCGACCTGGTGAGAAACGCGAGCGGCCTGCTACCCGAAAACGGCAAAACGCTGCTCGACGCGCTGAACGACGCCGTGGTCTATCAGGTCAAGGGCGAGTACCGCGCACAGGCCAGCGGCCTGTCGTGCTATTTTCTGTATTCGGGCAACCCGGAATCCTGCGAATTGTTCCGGGGCATTGACGCCAGCCTGCCGTTCACTTACTTCTTTGAATACGCCATTCAGGGCGATTTGTCTCCGGAGGGCATGGAGTACATAGAAGGTCTGGCGCAGCAGGCGGGTGTGACCCCGCCGGAGCCGGAGCCGTTGCCGCCGCCGGCGTCGCTGGGGATGGAAAAATTCCCTGTTTCGATTGGCGCAGACGGCCGCTGGCAGATGGAACTCGGTAAAGAGCGCGCGTCGAACCTGGCAGCGGTATATGTCAACCTGATGTGGTATGACCCTGCGGGCGGGCTTCAAGTCCTTTGGGGTACCAATCAGGATTTGAGCGCTGACTGGGAAAACGGCGTGTTTACTGAGGATTTTCATGACAATTGGGGCAGTATCGACGAAACGCCTGTGTATATGGAGCCGATTGGCATATCGCCGGGGCGGGTGCTATACGCCGTGCCGATACTATTAAACTCGGAACCGTACACGATGAATGTCGGCTATAACTACACGAACGCATACCCTGGAACCGGCTCCTATGAAATATTGGGCGCGTGGAAGAAGGATACTGAACAAGTCCGGGCGGCGGGTAAAACCATGCGTCAGCTTATACCCGGCGACGTGGTGGAGCCGATCCATTACTTGATGCCGCTCCGCGACGACGGAACGAGAACGGTCGAGGAGATGCCGATGGGCGTCACCACCGTCACGGAGGACACCATCTTCCACGCAAGAACTGTGGGAGGCGGTTATTTCAGGCTTACCTTCCAGATGGTCGATTACGCCGGGAACGTCTACTGTTCGGACGAGGCAACCTTACGCGTCCGTGAGGGCAAGATAGAGCGGCTTCCGGACGGGATTGGGCCGGACATCCCGCAGCCGGAGGGCAGTGTACCGGCGGAGTACGTCGGCACGGACACTTGGCTGCATGAGGGCTGGAATCAGGAAATCACCTACTACACGGCAACAGTAGATTACAATACGTATGTTTCGATGGCACAGTCGCTCGGGCTGCCGAACGCCGAGTCGGGCGACCAAATGTCAGGCATGGGATATACGATCCAGCTTGAATCCGATACCCTCAATATCGCGGACTATGCCGGCGCGCGCAAGGTCTACCTGACTGGATATTACTATGCCGCCGACACAGTCTGGCACAGGCGCGACATCGTGTTCATGGTGGAGAGCATTATTGAGGTATGGTGATGGCGGACGGCGCGGAGTTACTGTTGCGGGTTCCGGAGGAGGACAGTTTTGACCCGGCGGAGAGCCTCTTTGAATTTTTGAACTCCGTGATCGACTCGAAGGACAAGGTCATAGGTCTCTGGGCGACGACTCCGATATTGTTAATGTTTACACGATTTACCTCTGTGAAGCTGTCACGGACCAACGCGGGAACGGGGGCAGATTCCGCCTGACCGACCAGAGCGATATGTTCCTCTACAGCTCCATAACAAAGACACGGCGGGAGAAAAGCTCAAGCTCAGGCAGAGGCTCGCACAGCCATACAAGCGGCAAATTCTGAATAATCCCGGCGGATGGGTATAAGGAAGGAGGGGCGGCAGTGAAGAAGATCATATTGTTGATGATTATTTTATCAGCGATTTTGTGCGGCTGTACGATTTCCATATCGCCAGCCTCAAGCGAAGACCCGGATGCTGATAACAAAGAACTGGCCAGTCCGGACGAGGATTTCTTCAAGCTTAACTATGGTGATGCAATCGTTCTGAGTTGGGAAGAAACGGATACACTCACGGTTGGAGATATAGCCTATATCTTAAAGGAGGAAACCCCGTCTACAGGCTATTTATGGTATTACGAAGTAATGCCGGAGGGCGTCGTGGCGATCGTCTCGGATGAGCGGCATCAGTATAATGACTCAGATATGCCCGGCGGCGACAGGAGTTGGCGCGCGCTGGAGGTTAAGGCTCTGGCGCCCGGGAAAGCTGTCATCACGATGACGCAGAAATGCGGCGACGAGATCTCTCAGTCATTTACATATGAAATCCTTGTCATAGGTCGGAATGATCAGGCCTCGCCGCCACCGGAGGGGGTTATGGAAGACGGCTTTTACACGGGGGTGCTGCTTGAGGGCAGATTTTATCACGACGGACACGGCGAGTGGATCGGTTATTACTATGCCGACGTCGGCAGGGCGCAGTTTGACAAGCTAAACAACGAGCTTGGCGGCGTTTACGATCTGGGGCAGAAGGTTGAGACCGAGATACAGCTCTATGCAACGGACGAAAGCATCCGGCTGGGGGACTATATAGGACAAAAAATCACGTTCAAGGGCGAGTTCTTTGAAGGCAATACCATCTACCACCGGCGAAACATCGTGTTCGAGATAAAGGAGCTGACAGGCGCGGAAGCACCTGCTCCTCCGCTTGAGCCGAATCCGTACGCATACCTGGTCGGCGCTTGGGTGAGCGAACGGCTGGCCGGAGGCGCGCGGAATGTCATCCTGTTCGAGTCCGGGAATGAGGCGCGGCTGCTACTATGTTACCCTAGGGATTATGAGGTAAGCGGCGAGGACCTCTCCGGCTGGAAAACAGGCAGCTGGGCTATCGACAGCGAGTGCAGCGGCACTTACGAGATCGCAGACGGCAATTTGGACTTTATGTGGGACAGCGATTGGTATAACCCGGGGTACACGATTGTTAAGCATTCCGACGAAGAGATTGACCTGGTGGGCCGGGATTACGGCGAAGCCACAAGGTATACGCGTTTGCCGGACTAAGCGTTTAGCATACCATGAAAGCTGGTGGAAGCATTGAGGATAAAAAGAAAACTGGTATTTTGCATATTTACTGTACTGCTTATGATACTGGTCACACAGCCGGCGTACGCGGATGTCGGGCCCAAACCGTCAATCACCGTGCATTGCAGTAATATGCCCGAGGGGGAGGTATACCTCGATTTGCTGATAGACGCGCCCCCGGTTCCCGAGGACGCGGGTTTCAGCTATGGAAACATGTCGCGCGATGAACCGGATTACTATAATGACTTTATGATAGATATTTTGAAGGCGTACAATGTGGACGGCTGGCGTCCGGCGCTGGTAACCGGCACGGGCGCACCGCTCTGGGGCGAGTTGAGGATGAAGATTGATAACGGAAATGCCGTTTCCGAGTTTAGTTACATGGGCGTGCCCGGCACATTCAAAATCATCGTGGTGACAGAGGACGGCAGCGTTGCTGTATCAAACATGGTCGAGAGGATGACGTTCCAATCGGATGTGTTTTTCGATTACGAAGCAGGCAGAGCATATGAGCGAAACCCGATCAAGCAGATACCGAGGCAATTTGCCGTTACGCTCATAGCGACGTTTATCATCGAAGGCTTGATCCTGCTGTTGTTTCGGTTCAGTCTGAGACAAAACTGGAAACCGTTCTTGTTCATAAACCTTGGAACGCAGCTGGCGCTTAATCTGCTGATTGCTTTTACGTACGCCAATATGGGCGTCGGTTTGGCGATCACCGCCTATATACTGGCCGAGATTCTTATTCTAATATTTGAGACCGTGTTGTTTATTTTCCTGCTGAAGCAGCATTCAAAGCTCAGGCGCGCGCTATTTGCCGTAACCGCCAATATAGTGAGCTTCGCGGCGGGGTTCCTGTTGATGCCTTTGATTATGGTGCTGTGATAAATGGCTTTATCCTTTTTGCTTTGCATCAAGACGGTGATTGCTACCTCATGCTAAGACAAGGATATTAACAGAATAATGCATTTAAGAGGTTATGCTTATGGGTAAATTTTGTTCAAACTGCGGTAATCAGATTAAGGCCGGAATAAAGTTCTGCGCTGCCTGCGGGAAAGCTGCGCTATCTTCACAGACTACGCAACCAATCCAACAGCCTGATAATCCGGCCGGTAGAAAAAAAAATAAAGGCAGAACCCAGCTAATTATTTCATGTGGCGCAGGTATAGCCGTCATGTTTGCTTTGATGCTGGTATTTACCAATATATTCGGACTTTTGAGCAGGCCGGGCGGCGGCGCAGGTCAATCTGACATAACGTCATACGAGATTTTTGGAGACGGAGACCTTATTAAAAAACCGCAGCGCCTGACGGCTAAGGTCTCCGCGGATGACGGCCTCTCCACCGCCGCACTGATCGGCCCTTGGGAAGGCAGCCAAAGCAGCATCAATACTGAATATGGCTTCTCTGACGATGGCTATTTCTATAAAAACGTAATGATTAGCAACAGCTACATAACATCGACCTATCATTCGGGTCATATGGAATACGGCGCCTATTACGATACGTATTATTCCGGCTACTGGACGTACGGAACCAACTTTAACTATACCTATTTGGATACGCTGGTGGGTGAATACAGGGTGAGGGGCGGCGTCATCGAGTTCGATCATGTGGTTTCCATCGGCCATACCACCTTTGAGGAGGATTGGTACAGCAAGAAAACGCGCGCCATGAGCATTGAACAGCTGCAGAGGGAATCCCAAAACGCCAAAATGCACGACGACTTCTCGGTGGAATTTGAGTTTATCAGTCCCACACGCATCCGTTTCCGTGATGATAGCGCCGACATCGATCTGTTCTGGGATATTGAAGACGACCAGCACAACGTCAAAATACCGGGGCATCAGATACCTGCGGTAGATTGGCCGAAAAAAGCGCTCTCCCCTGACATGCCTGATTTTAAGACCGATGGCCGTTTGCGGGAAGCCAGCCTGAGTTATTCCGGTATTGACCCGAACATCAGACCAGAGTTTAAAACCGTCACCGTGGTGATTGATAAAACCAACGCTTTGCCTGAAATCGACGTTTATGGGAACAGCCTTAAAAAAAGCGGATGGTGGGTAGAGGACTATCAGCTTGACTCCGATGATACATACCTGAGCTTTGAAGCCCGCAAGGGTATGTTCAGACTGAAAATAAGCAACGGACACGGCAGCGGCACAAGCGCGGACACCATTGTGATCGAATCCACCAGGTACCCGGAAGGACGGTGGCCTGACGCCTGGTCTAAAGCGGGACTTGAGCCGCCGGCCCAATCAATCATAGTGGGAGATATTAAGGCTGATAAGAACGATGATAAAAATATCTGCGAAAACATCACTTTTGATCATGTTGATGACGGCGGCATTAAAACTTACAGGGAATCGCTTACCAGAGCCGGATTCAAAGAACCTCAGAGTACATATAACGACTGGGAGCTGATGAAATATATACGGATAGGGAACGACCTCTATTTGGTTACGGTAAGATTGGATGAGCGCATGGACGATTTGAGCGCCTTTGTCTATGACCTCACTTATGTTCCGGACGGTAAATGGCCCGACAGCTGGAAAAACGGTGGTTTGCCCGTTCCCGAAGGCATCGAGACAATCGCCGGCGCCATCGACGCGGAGCAGTGGGGCAAAAGCCTCGACGAATATGTCTCCGCTTATGAAAGAATCAAGTTTCTCGGGCTGGACGCCGGGGAGAAGGAAAAATACCTGGGCAAATTGCAGTCTCTGGGATTCAGGCAAGTCGAGAATGAATGGGATGATTCCGTTCGGTTTTACAACTACCTGCGCATCGACGGTAAAATGCTTCGGGTCGAAGTCAGTCCACAGGATAATGAGGATATTGCTGAAATCAGCTACTCCTTCGAGCATTACGAGGACGGGAAGTGGCCTGGAATCTGGCAAGACGCAGGTTTACCCGTGCCTGAAGGCATAGAAATGATTATGGGCGTGCTTGATCTCAAGCAGTGGACACAGAGCATAAGCGATTATGGCTCCGATTATGAGAGGATAAAATTTCTGGGGCTGGATTCCGTGGAAACGGGAAAATACCTGAGCAGACTGAAATCACTGGGCTTCAAGCAGATTGAAAACTCGTGGGATGATTCCATACGGCTTTACAACTACCTGCGCATCGACGGCAGCTTATACCGGGTAGAGATACAGCCGGAAGATAATGACGAACTGGCAGAGTTCTCCTACTCCTTTGAATATTTTGCGGATGGTCAGTGGCCTTCCCAGTGGACGTCTGCGGGGATACCCGCGCCTACCTTCACCGCGATGCCAGGCGAGATCGACATGGCGGAGTTTAACGAGGACTTGTCAAACTACGGCAGTTATTACAAGCGTGTTAAACTGTTGGGCGCTAATCTGTCCGATTATGCGGAAACGCTTCGGAGAAACGGCTTCACAGAACCTGAATACAGCTATTCCGATACTTGGGAACTGGAAAGGCGCATTCAGCTGAACGGGAAATGGGTCGTCGTAACCATCAGCGATACGGGGAATCCGGAGATCCCCGAAATCAGTGTCCGCATCAACAGCGAGTAAGAATAGAAGAGGTCACAAAGATAAGTAACACTGCACGCGCTCACGCGACCGAAATCATAATCTCGCTCACGAGAAAGGAGGGAAACCGCCATCTGGTATCGGTGCTGTCACAGCTTTTGGGGCAAGGTGCGAAGTGATGTATGATTATTCCGCGCTAACGGACAGGTGAAAGGTCGCTTTATCGCTAAATCACCTTTGTTCTAATTAGCAGGATACAGTTTTCCTGCGAAAAGCGAAAGGAAAACTGCAAAAAGCAAGAGGATTTGATTAGCAGGTTTTTGGAAATTCTAAGACTCAAAATTCGTCTGTTTCAATCCGGAGGCACAGAAAATGATTAAAACTTTTCGGCATGGAAAAACGCCGGAACCACGCGGATTCCGGCGTTTTCTGGCACCCCCGGCGCGACTCGAACGCACTACGTCCCGCTTAGGAGGCGGGCCCTCTATCCAGGTGAGGTACGGGGGCTTATCAAATTTTTATTAGCAGGAAGCAAAAAGCCGCAATTATACTTAGGAGGGGGACGCTCTATCCTGTAACTTGCGGGGACAACGAAAGCGCTTCACATATGATACCCTATTTACCTATAAATGTCAACAGATCTCATTTATCGGGAGTGGACAAGCGCGTTGATTACAGGAAATCAAGAACAGAGAAAGGTAATTCACGGGATTTGCGATTGCGCCTGTATTTCATTTTCGTTATACCAAAGCGGTTATAAGCCTCGACAAAAACCTCAACTGCCGCTTTTAGAGTTTCGAGTTTCCTTGCAAAACATCGGCTTTTATGCGCAAGGAGCGGAATGTAATGTCGCAAATCGGCGTTTACTCCCTCGACCGTGAAGGTATCGCTCTTATCCCGTATATTTCTTACGTGCTGACCGGGATAAATCACATCTACATAGCCAAACCAACCGTCAGTACAGTGTCTCGAGACAGCTGGCGCGCAGTCAACCATCTTTTGTACTCTTTCGGGTGCGCTTTGGCTCTAAAGTATACGATTTTTTGCAGTGTCTGCACATTATGCGTCGGGTTCCTGAGCGATTGCTCCCGTTCTTGACCAGTCCCTCAATTCGTCCGCATATTGGGCATTTTTTCTTTTCGTCTATCGTTGATTTTCTCATGTCTCTATTCTGATATAATAATCGCCTTTTGTCCAATCACCATTTATCTCTCATTTCCAATCTTTTCAGAAAATTGCTATTTATATTTCTACTTTTGGTGGTAAAATAAAAACTGAGATGTTTAATGTGTGAGGAGGTTTAAAGAATGCTGAAAGAAAAATCTTGCGGCGCCATAGTGTACCGTATAGCAACAAAAGGCGAGCTCCAGATTCTTCTCATCAGGCACCGCAATGGCGGTCATTGGTCTTTTCCAAAGGGGCATATGGAATTTGGGGAATCGGAGTTTGAAACCGCCCACAGGGAGATTAGGGAGGAGACTGGGCTGAGCGTCACTTTGCAGGACGGATTCCGCCAGTCTGTGGTATATAGTCCCAAACCCAATACCCAAAAGGAAGTGATTTATTTTTTAGGGGAGGCTCAATCCGCTGAAACCGTACTTCAGGAAGAGGAGGTCAGCGAGGCTGTCTGGGTCAATATTAGTGAGGCGGAGAATTTAGTGACCTTCGAAAATGATTGGAAGCTTATTGGCAGCGCTAAACAATTTATGTTTATGCGAGAAGCCAAATAAAGGAGGAAGGGGCAAGGCGGCCCTTCCTCCTTTACGCGTATCGGCTTATAATACATACGTACCAATATTAATGACGCTGGAATCGGCATCTTTTCTTGTGGCCTCGTCAACCAGCCTGGATATGGGATCGTCGCCTGATGCAATTGTGCCGTTAGCCTCTCCTATTTTGGTTTGAATATGCGCTTTAATGGCAGAAGGGACCGTTAACATCCCGTTGTAATGTATGGTATGGATACAGCTGATGTCTTCAATTGTTACATCACTGTCAAACGCCAACATGCCATTTACAAAAATTGTATAGGTGTTCCCGGTGGAAATCGCGCCGGCAAGCTGTTCATGATTAAAGGAATCCTGGCCATTGACGGTTAAGAGTGTACCTTCATAGGGCATTATCTTCTCTGCTTTGCCTATTTTAGCAAACTGGGCGGCTCCCTGTGTGGGGATATAGAGAGTCTTCTTTACTACCAGTGAGGATATTCCTTCTAAATGCGGCAATTCCTTTGGCTGTATAACAAGGTCTCCATCAACGAAAATCTTATCGCCATATAATGCGGTCAGGGCCGACGTAAGCGGTAATTTGTCTACCACGGTGTGCCCGTCCGGTACCAGTTCAAGCTTTTCAGCGGTAAACATATCTGCGTTTTCCCTATAGAGGCCCTCGTAAATCTTGAGGCAGTAGGTTTCAAAACTGTTTCCCCTTGCCTTCGCCTGCGCAAACGCTTCCGGGTCCAGCACATGCAGCCGCCAAGGAATAAAATATTTGCCTTCTTCCAATACAACACTGCTATCTAATCCCACTTTCCTAAAAAGCACTTTCGCGTCGTCGGGATAGTATTTGATGGTCTCAGCTGTGACAAATCCATTTTCCAGCCGAGCGCTTTGAGGCAGGAACAAGGTCTCACAAAATATTCCTTTGGCCTGATTTATCATGTCTAAACCCTCAGGCTTAATCAAGACATCTTCACCCGCTAAAAAACATCCGGCATAGTTCTGCCTTCCGTCAATTACGGCATTTTCCGGAAGGGAGACGACTTCACCTTCCACATCCACCACACGAACCGTACCTGCATTAAAGGTTGTGTTCTTTTGGGTTAAGAAAGCGTACAGCTCCCTGTTGATAGCGACAGCCCCGCAGTTAAAGGTGATCTGCTCATAGCTTTCAAACACCTCCGGCTTGTTCTTAAGCAACATTGCAGCACCGCAGTTGATCATCAATTTTTTACCCATGTTCAATCGTTCCTCCTTATAAATATGTCCGCATCACATTCATTGCCTTTCGCAGCCGTGTCCGCACAGTGGCCGGGGGCAAATCCAACGCTTCACCGATCTGGGTGGAGTTGAGGCCGCCGTAATATTTGAGACGCACCACCTGAGCTAGTTCCTCCGGAAGCCTCTCCAATAGGCATTGTACCAGCAAACGGTCCAGGGGATCGGATTCGGCAGAGGGCAAGGCATCCGGCAGGTCATAAACCAGCCGCCTCTGCCTGCGCTTGCCGTCAATCAAGGCGTTCCGGGCGGTGGCATACAGCCAGGCTTTAAAGGCCTTTTCCGGCATGGGCCGCACCAGCTCCAGATTCAACAGTGCCTTTAAATACGCTTGCTGCACCGCGTCCTTGGAGGCCTCCTCATCCCTGGAAAAGGCAGTCATGGACCTGAGCAAGTCCTCCCGGTACTGATCCATCCTCTCTATCTCCAAATCCTCACCACCTTACAGGTATAGGACGAACGAAAAGGGCAAAGTGTTTTCAGATATAATAAAAATTTTTCATATAGTTGACTTTGACCCTACGTCAACGGGTATAATGGGATCAAGCTTGATTACGGAAAGCGGGTAGATTCATGGAATTACTCAGTATCAGCCAAGTGTCAAAGGCCTTTGACATGACCACCCGGACCTTGCGGTATTATGAGCAAATCGGTTTGATCCACAGCATAAAAAAGGAGGGATATGCCTACCGTACCTATGACCAGGAGGCCATCCTCAAGCTCCAGCAAATATCCATTTTGAAAAAGCTCAAGGTGCCCTTAAAGCAAATAAAAGTCATATTAGAGGCAGAGGGAACCGGTACAATACTGGATATTTTGCAGCAAACCCTTGATGCGGTGTCCATAGAGGCGGCGGCGCTGACCACCATAAGGAATGCTTTACAAACGCTTGTCAACCACATTCGGCGGATGGCGGGCGCATGTGCGCCCCATGCCTTGCTAAAGGATGAAAACCTGGTTGCCTTCATTGCGTCCATTACCAATACACAACATAAAATTCAGGAGGAATTGACCATGAGCGATATCAATGAAGCCAACGAAAACCTAAGTCAATTGCGGGATGTGCGCATCCTTTATCTTCCACCAGCTACTGTGGCCGCCTATCAATTTGAGGGGGATGACCCTGAAGATGCCGTCGGCAATATTATTGATGATTTTGTACGTAAAACAAACCTCTTTGAAATTAAGCCGGACTTTCGCCACTACGGATTTAACAACCCCAATCCTGTGGACGAGACCAATTACCACGGCTATGAGATGTGGGTGACCATTCCCGAGGACATGGAGGTTCCCGCCCCGTTGGTCAAAAAGCAATTTCCCGGCGGACAATATGCCGCCCATATGATTAAAATCGGCGATTTCCATGAGTGGGATTGGATTATAGACTGGGTCAATAAGAGCGATAAATATGAGGCGGTATGGGGCGACCCTGTCTGTATGTACGGTTTGCTGGAGGAGCATCTCAATTATGGAACCCATATCCGCAACCCCTCTTTTTTGTCTGAGGGATTGCAGCTTGATTTATTGGTGCCCATCAGGGAGAAGGAATGATGTGAAAAGGGACAGGGGCGGACAAAGTCCGCCTCAGTCTATTATAAAGGAATATAAAAACCGCAAGCAGAAAAAAGATACTATTGTTTGTGATTTTTTGTTAAATCGGTTATACTTGTACTCTGAGCGCCGCGAAGAAAATTGATGTATTGTATAGTAGCTTAATCCTTTTGCCGGTATGTTTGCATATAGAATATCGAATCAGTTTTACAGGCTATGTAAAGGGGGAGTCAAAATAAAAAAAATTAAACTTGAAAACCGGGCGGTTGGACCATTTCCGGCTATGCTTGTTGGTGCAATGGTGAATGAAAAGCCGACGTATACTACTGTTGGCGCGGGAGGTTGCGCTTGCCTTGAACCTGTGCTGTGCGTGTCATTGAAAAATACACACTATATTACAGAAGGGATTGCGCAGACCGGCTATTTCAGCGTCAATATTCCCGGGGTGGCATTGGTAAAAGAAGTGGATTTCTGTGGCATTGTTTCGGGTAGGGATGTTGATAAATCAGATTTGTTCACCCCTATTTTTGATGCGGCAGGTCAGGCTCCGATGATACAAGAATGTCCGCTGAATTTTCTCTGCAAGGTTTGCGACAGCAAGGAAATACGGGGCTTTACGATGTTCTTCGGCGATATTGTTGCCGCGTTTGCGGACGAAGATTGTGTGACGGAGGGCCAGCCCGATCCAATCAAAATTGACCCAATCATTATGATGGCTCTGCGCTATTGCAGCTTAGAAGGCGTTGTTGGCCGGCCGTTCACAGAAGGGAAAACGTTGGAAATTTACGCTGATTAAAGCGGTTTTAAAAAAGAAAGAAAACACCGATACCGCCTTGACAGCGCATTATTAAGGATCCACTTCCCCTGGCCGTTTTTATCGCTGCTTTCGATGTAAAGTGGAAACAGGCTTTTTTGACGGTTTGGGGGCGGACGAAGTCCGCCTCTGTTCTTTTATTTGATAGCCAGTACCAAAACACCTATGCTGATCAAGGCGCCGCCCACCACCGTTTTTAAATTGATTTGTTCCCCGAGAAAGATAAATGCCAGTATGATGGTAAAGACCACACTCAGCTTATCCACCGGCGCCACCTTGGAGGCGTCACCCACCTGCAATGCCCTGTAATAAAAAATCCAGGACAGCCCTGTGGCGATGCCCGAAAGGGCCAAAAACAGCCAATTCCTAGAGGTCAGTTTGCTTATTTCCTTTTGCTGACCCAGCCCAAATACAATCAGCCAGGACATTACCAGCACGATAACGGTTCGTATGGCTGTAGCCAGGTAGGAGTTTACATTCTCTATGCCGATCTTTGCCAATATGGTGGTCAGCGCAGCGAAAAAAGCGGCCAATAACGAATATCCTAACCAAGTCATCTTGAAACCCTCCCCGATGTGTATATGTGACTATTTTACCACAATAGCGCTGAGAATGCCAGATGGCTGGGAAGCGCTCTATTTTACTAAGGGGGTTCGCATATGTTACAATTCATGGGCAGCCCTTACAAATTCCTGGGGCAGAGAGGAATAAAGACTGTGGAATTCCTGGATTGACTTTCCCCGCTGCCTATAGTACCATTTAAATATACCAAAACAGTATATTTATCGCCAGTTCATGCATATGCCACAAAAGGAGGCTGTATGATAGATTTTATATCTGGAAAATGGACTGATGAAATTGACGTGCGGGATTTCATCATCACCAACTATACCCCCTTCGATGGAGATGAGGGTTTTCTTTCCTCACCCACCAAAAACACCATCAAGCTTTGGGGCAAGCTGTCCGGATTGATGGGGGAGGAGCGCCAGCGGGGCGGCGTTTACGCCATTGACGCCGAGACATTATCCACCATCATCTCCCACGGGCCGGGCTACATTGACAAGGACCTGGAAACTGTTGTGGGGCTGCAGACCGATGAGCCGCTCAAACGGGCCGTCATGCCTTTTGGAGGTATGCGGATGGTGGCGGCGTCCCTCAAGGCATACGGCATGGAAATCCCCCCAGCCTTAAAGACGGTGATGCAGTTCCGCAAGTCCCACAACGACGGGGTTTTTGATGCGTACACCGACGAGATGAAGCGGGCCCGCCGCTCCCACATCATCACCGGATTGCCCGACGCCTATGGCCGGGGACGGATTATAGGGGATTATCGGCGGGTGGCCCTCTATGGGGTGGACCGCTTGCTCCAGGACAAAAAGAATCTGCAAATTCGATATGTCTTTGATGTGATGGATGAGGACCGCATCCGGGACCGGGAGGAAATCTCCGAGCAAATCCGGGCGTTGCAGGAACTTAAAGAGATGGCCGAGTCCTATGGCTATGATATCTCCGGTCCGGCCAGAGACACTCAGGAGGCCATTCAGTGGCTCTATTTCGGATATTTAGCCGCCATTAAGGAACAAAACGGGGCCGCCATGTCCCTGGGCCGTGTCTCTACATTTTTGGATGTCTACGCCCAACGGGATCTGGAATCAGGCCGGTATACTGAGAGCCAGATTCAGGAGTTTATTGACCACTTTGTCATGAAGCTGCGAATTGTCCGCTTCCTCCGAACCCCCGCATATGACCAGTTATTCTCCGGCGATCCCACCTGGGTGACGGAGGCCATTGCCGGTATATGCCTGGACGGGCGGCATATGGTGACTAAAATGTCTTACCGCTTTCTCCACACTCTGGTTAACCTGGGACCGGCCCCTGAACCCAATATGACGGTGCTGTGGAGCGAAAAGCTGCCCGGTTCCTTTAAGCGTTATTGCGCCAAATTGAGCATCGCCACATCCTCCATTCAATACGAAAGCGACGATCTAATGCGGGACAAATGGGGGGATGACTACGGCATCGCCTGCTGTGTCTCCGCTATGCGGATTGGCAAGCAGATGCAGTTCTTTGGCGCCCGCGCTAATCTGGCTAAAGCCTTGCTCTACGCCATCAACGGCGGCAAGGATGAGATTAGCGGCGAACAGATTGCGCCCGAGTTTGAACCCATCACCGGGGATGTATTGGATTACGACATGGTGCTGCGCCGCTTCAAGGTCGTCAATGACTGGCTGGCAAGGCTTTATATGAACACGTTAAACGTCATCCACTACATGCATGACAAGTATTATTATGAGCGGCTGGAAATGGCCCTTCACAATCAGGATATTTTGCGCACCCAAGCCGCCGGGATCGCCGGCCTGTCGGTGGTGGCCGACAGCTTGTCCGCCATCAAATATGCCACCGTGCGCCCTATCCGAAATGAACAGGGCCTGGCGGTGGATTTTGAGATTGAAGGGGATTTTCCCAAGTTTGGCAACAACGATGACCGGGTGGACAAGATTGCCGTCAATCTGGTCAAGAACTTTATGGGCCGTCTAAAGCAACACCCCGCCTACCGGAAGGCCAGACCCACCCTGTCGGTGCTGACCATCACCTCCAACGTGGTTTACGGCAAGCACACCGGTTCCACCCCGGATGGCCGCAAGGCCGGCGAACCCTTTGCTCCTGGGGCCAACCCCATGCATGGCCGGGATGAAAAGGGGTGCCTTGCCTCCATGAAGTCCATCGCCAAGCTGCCCTATGACTTTGCCGAGGACGGGATATCCTACACCTTCTCCATCGTGCCCGGTGCTCTAGGTAAAAGTGAGGAGGATAAGGCTTCCAATCTGGTGGGCCTATTGGACGGCTACTTCAATGAGCGGGGGCACCATATTAATGTCAATGTGCTCAATAAAGAGGTTTTGCTGGACGCTATGGAGCACCCTGAACAGTACCCCCAGCTCACTATCCGGGTTTCCGGCTACGCCGTCAACTTTATCAAGCTCACCCGGGAACAGCAGATGGATGTTATCAACAGGACCTTCCACTCCAGGTTCTAGGCTGGATAAATTGTGCCGGGCACAGTATAATAATGATAAAGTTTTAAAACGCTAAAGCAACGCTGATTTTTTGTTGCTGTGTCATTTATTCCGGTGAGGAGGGGCCGTCTTGGAGGGCGTAAAGGGATATATTCATTCCATTGAGACCTTTGGGGCGGTGGATGGCCCCGGCATCCGCTATGTCCTGTTCTTTCAGGGATGTCCCCTCAAATGCCTTTATTGTCACAATCCGGATACCTGGTTTTGTGATGAGGCACAACAGGGTATGGAAACTGACAGCGCTAAAGCGGTGGAGGAAATTTTGCCCTACCGCGGCTTTTTTAAGTCTGGCGGGGTCACTCTTTCCGGCGGGGAACCTCTGCTCCAGGCCCCCTTTGCGGCCGATATTCTTCGACGGCTGCAAAGGGAGGGCATCCACACCGCCATCGATACCAGCGGAGCAATTCCCTTGGATGCCTCCAGGGATGCCCTTTCCCTGGCCTGCCTGGTGCTTCTGGATATTAAGGCGCTGGACACAAAGCTTTGCCGCCGGCTCACCGGCCAAGGCAATGAAAATGCCCTGGCCACCCTTCACTATCTCCACGCCATAGGTAAGCCGGTGTGGATTCGCCACGTGCTTCTTCCCGGCTATACCCTTGAGCCGAATGCCCTAGAGGAACTGGCGGACTACCTGACCCCCTACGAAAATATTGAGAAGGTGGAGTTGCTTCCTTTCCACAAGATGGGGGAGTATAAATGGAAGGAGATGGGCTATCCCTACAGCCTTGCCCCCACGCCGGAGCCCAGTGAGGATGAGGTCCGGATGGCCCGTTCCATCTTCACAGACCGGGGACTCCCGGTGCTCTAATTTAATATGCGCCACCCTCTTTTCGTTATGGCGGGTGGCGCATTATTATTTACTATCCGCTTATCGTCATAAAAGAATAAAGATATCCTCAAAATTTGCCTGTTCCTGATTGAAACGGCAGCCAACGGGAATACTAATGGTAGAAAGGCAAGGAGGAGACTTATGCGCAAAAAATTCACCAGGATGCGGTACTTTTCAGCGGCGTTTGCGGCTACGGTGGGGTTGCTGTTGCTCCTGTGTATTCCCATTATGATGAATGTCAGCCCGGTAAAGAAGGCCTCTGAAACCCTTAGAAACGTTACTTATGGCCGGATAGACAACACCATCGAGATTGATTATCAAAAAACCGCAGCGGACCGGCTGAATATTGCGGTTGTGGTCACTAAAAGAGATGTCCCTATTTTGCTGTATTTGATTGGAATGGACCCGGTGAATGAACGAATGCCGGTGATGGCCTTACCCCTGGACACATTTGTCACCGATGACGAGGGGACCAAAACCCTCCTGCAGCGCTATACGGCCCAAGGAATGACGGGGATTCAAAAAGGCATGGAAAGCCTCTTTGAGATCGAGGTGGGGCGCGCCGCACAGATCGCCCACGACAAGCTTACGGAAGTTTTTAACTTTATTGGGAGTGTTGAATATACTGTTCCCAGGGTGCTGGAATATGAAAATCCGGAGACAGGGGAATATATCAATATTCCCAAGGGTACCCAGAAATTAGATGGCGAGCGTATTCTATCCTTAACCACCTTCCCCGAATTTGAAGAGGGAGAGAGTCACCTATACAAGGTGCAAACCGATGTCATTGTCAAATACCTGGATCAACGGATCAACCGGTGGATGGTGGATTATATGGAGGAAGTCTTTAAGTACGCGGTCAACCGCATGATCACCAACATTAACTACAACGACTTTAACAAGTATAAAAATGCGCTGACCTATTTGGCCAGCCTGGACGCCGATATAGGCGTGAGCGTCTTTGTGGAGGGTACTTTTGGCAGCGTCGGCTTTTCCATTTCCGAGGACAGTATTATTCTGGGCAATAAATATTTTGGCTGGGAGGCGGAGGGTTAACGAACTTAAAATGAGCTTTATAAATATTTTTCATTGGAACCGAAAATTAATTTTTGGGGAAAGGTTCCATTTCCGCTTGCGCAACAGGGACAGATTGCGGTACAATAAATTTATCATGTGCGCTTGTGCAGTTTTAGATAAGGATCTGCGGGATAAAATCTCTCCCTCCTTTTCTAAAACCGCTCTATTCGGCACATGCTTCCACGACTATTTTGAATTGGCGGTTAACAATGAACTACTTTACAACACCCTTCGGAAGTCTTATTGGCGCCAAGGTCCTTGCGCTGTCCCTGCCGGACGGTATGATTCTGGGTTTTATTCTTTATTGCCTATTCCAAATCTTTTGTTTTCGCAAGAGAAAGCTTTTTGACAGGTTTTTTATTTGCCTGCTGTTTATCTATTTTGGGGCCCTTGTAGCCCTCACCCTCAATATCTACTATCCCTGGGCCTGGACCTATACCCCTCAAAATGCCGCCTCGCAGATTCAGATTGTTGAATGGAGGCCCTTTTACCGGGCGCGGATCATTCTGGACAACTGCCGCAGAGTGGAGGATTATGGTCCTTTTATCCGGCTCATTGGAGGCAATTTGATTATGTTGATGCCTTTGGGAGTACTAACCTCTGTCCTGAATCCACGCATGAACTTTTGGAAAATGTTTCTCCTGGCCTCCATAGTATCCTTTTCCATAGAGGGGTTGCAGCTGTTTTTCAACATTGTTTCCAATAGCCAAAGAAGTGTGGAGATCGACGACTTTATCCTCAATGTGTCGGGCTGCATGTTGGCCTATATGCTCTATATTATCTGCCGCAATTTAATCCGGGGAATAGTTGGGTTGTTGGGCCTCGGCAGGCCTAGGGCAAGGCGGTTTTAACGAATAGGGGCGTTTAACATTGGACGAAGCAATACATATTCCTGAGCCCGTGAGCCGGTGTCTCCCTAAAACTCCTTATATTGTGGATGATATTGGCTGCTCGGGCTCGACCATTCTTTTATACAGTGATGTGGTGCTGAAGATACAGCCCATATCTGAGGAATCCCAACGGGAACGGATCATGATGGATTGGCTCCGTGGCCGGCTGCCGGTGCCAAAGCTTTTGGCGTGTGTGGAGGAAAGGGGCTTGCAGTACCTTCTCATGAGCCGCATTTCAGGGGAAATGTCCTGTAGCCCGTCCGCTTTGCAGTCCCCAAAAAAGACTGTGGAGCTTTTGGCTCAGGGACTAAAAATGCTGTGGTCGGTGGACATCTCAGATTGTCCTGTGGTCAACAACCTGGATGTAAAGCTCCAAGAATCCGGTGAACGGATCAGGCAGGGGCTTGTATCAGTGGAGGACGCGGAGCCGGACACCTATGGACCTGGCGGATTTGCCCATCCCCAGGCGTTACATGAATATTTGCGGAATAACCGCCCCCAGGAGGAACTCTGCCTTGCCCATGGGGATTATTGTCTGCCCAATATCTTTTTCCAGGGAGCCGGTGTCAGCGGGTTCATCGATCTGGGACGCAGCGGCGTCGCTGACCGGTGGCAGGATATAGCCCTCTGCGTCCGCTCACTCAAATACAATTTTGGCGGCGTTGATTATAGCAGATGGCTGTTTGAGGCTTTGGAGGTTGAGCCCGACATGGATAAAATACGGTACTTCATTCTGCTGGATGAGTTGTTTTAGGGGTTAACCTAACCCCCATAGAAATTGAAAAGAGCGGGGTATGAAGGTTTTACACGCATTTGAATTTATTGCCCCAGGATGTGGACAAGGAATATGAGCGCCTCATCCACGTGGGAATTCAGGTAGCTAAACCATCGATCGCTTTGCCCCATGGATTCCGTTATTTCAGTCTGACGGGGATCCCGGCGGCAAGCAGTTAAACTTTGTCATGCCGGTTCAACCATAACCCTAAGACAATATAGCGGGGCAGTCTGTACACAGTACAGACTGCCCCGCTATATTGTCTTAGAAGGATTCTGTTATATATGCGGGCCTGGGCTGAAAAATCTGTTCCAGCGCGATATGGTTAGAATGAATCCAGGCCCGGTCCTTTTCCATATATAGCAGGTCGCCATATCCAATGGCACCCAACGTCAGCGGACCCAAGGTACGGATATCCAGTTCCAGGTCCGGTTGTGTCTCAGTCCTCTCAACAGCCACAGGACCGCCGCCAAAGGATACTCTATAAGTCCCGCTGTTGCGGCCAATCATGCCATCCTGCACCTTCATGGTTACGCTGCCCGCCTCCTGCGGCCAGGGATAAAGCTCCAGCGCCCTTCCCGCGTCAATGACCCTGATTTGTCCGGCCGGTTCCAGCCGGCGCTCCATGGAGTAGGTATCCACCAACATTCGGTCCAGCGGCAGGGTGTCCGGCAAAAAGAACTCACATTTGGGCAGATGGGCCCGCAGAGAGCCTATAAAGCCCAGAATATCCTGAAACGCGCCTATGTCGGCCCACGCCATATCCATAACGGACAAGGCGTTTTCCTGCCCATATTCAGTTTTTACAAACCCCATATAAGCCACCGGCTCCCCATTCCGGCAGAATATATACATATATTTTTGATTCGCAAAAGCTTTATAGTCCTCTAGCCGTTTCCAATCCGTCCGTCTCACCATGCCGTTATATTGGCGGGCAAACTGGTGAAACACCTTGTCGTAAGGCTCGGAGGGATCCCCCTTTTGATAAAGCGCAACATCACAGTTACAGGTGAAAGCTTTTAACTGCTGGGTTTGCAGCCTGTATCTTACCTTTGAGACGCCCAGGGTGTAGCCAAATTTCTCATAGTAAGCAAAAGAAAAGGGGTAAAGGTAACTATAGAGTACATCCCGTTTCACCATTTCCTCAAAGATGGCTGAAAATAGCCTCCGGATATAGCCCTTATTGCGGCATTCCGCGCGAGTGCTCACGCCGCCAATGCCAAACATGGATACATAGCGGCCATTGACCATCATTTCATACTCGGGAACGTGGATTACGGACTGCACTTTGCCTTTTTCTACTGCGCCCCAGACACTGCAATTTTTCTCAGGCTTATAAGTATCCTTTTCGTCCATGTTGTAGAAAAAAGACATGGCGTTGATTTCTTGGATTTGACGGTATTCCTCCGGGGTGGAAAGCTTCCGGATTTCCATAAGGCTCGGCCTCCTTTTAACAGCGTCATAGATTGCTTTTATCTTATCACAACCGCCGCTAAAAGCCAAGGAAATGTAGCCGCCTTACTAGCTGTGAAGCCTGTCCGTCAGTCCGCGCGCCACAGGGCGGGGTTGCTGGTGGAGATGGCTGTGGCGCCGGCGCTTAAAGCGCCAATGACGTCCTCCTTGTCACTGATCATGCCCCCTGCGATAATGGGCGTCTTGGTGGAGGCGGTCACCTTGCGGATCATCTTGGGCATCGTCCCTGGAAGAATTTCTACGAAATCCGCGGGCTGCTGGGCCAGTGTTTTGGAGGCAGTCTCCAGCGCTAAAGAGTCCAGTAAAAAAATACGCCTGACAGTAAGCAATCCCAAAGCGCGCGCTTCCTTAATCAAATTGGACTTCGTGGAGATAATGCCGTCGGCGGCAGTGTGCTGCCGAATAAACCGGACTGCAATCTCCCGGCTGCTGAGGCCGTCCACAAGGTCAATGTGTACGATAACGGTCTTTTTCTCGTTTTTGACCTGCTGCACAAGGTTTTCGATAGAGCAGATATCCCCAAATAACAGGAAGATAATCTGGCTGTCCGAATCCAAGGCAAGACGAAGCTGCCGCTCATCCTTAGCGGCAGCAATAATGGGAAACCCGTACATTTTTTCCAGGGCTGCTTTCATCAAATCAGCTCCCATTTATAATTTACCGGCAATTTCATGGATCAGCCTGCGGGAATCTTCCCATCCCAAGCACGCGTCGGTAATGGATTTACCATACACGGTCCCATCAGGGTCCTGGCGGCCTTCCTCCAGATAGCTCTCAATCATCAGGCCCTTAATCATCCTTTTGAGCGAGCTGTCATAGCCCATGCTGTGCATTATTTCCTTAGCGATCCGGGGTTGTTCAAAGTGAAACTTGTTGGAGTTGGAGTGGTTGACGTCCACAACAATAGCCGGATTTATGAGGCCGCTGTTTTCGTATATGGAGGCGGTTTTGCGCAGGTCTTCAAAATGGTAATTGGGGATGTTTTCACTGTGGCGGTTCACCGAGCCCCGGAGGATGGCATGGGCCAGAGGATTTCCGGTGGTCCGCACCTCCTGCTCTCGGTACATGAAAGTGTGGTCGGACTGGGCGGCCATGATGGAATTAAACATGACCATCAAATCGCCGCTGGTGGGGTTTTTCATCCCTACAGGAGCGTCGATGCCACTGGAGGCCAGGCGGTGGGACTGGTTTTCCACCGAGCGCGCGCCCACGGCATGGTAGCTGAGAAGGTCGTCAAAGTAAGTGACGTTTTCCGGGTAAAGCATTTCATCCGCCGCCGTCAGGTGGGATTCACTAATGGCCCGCAGTTGAAGCCTGCGAATGGCCTGGATGCCAGCGTAGATGTCGGGGGCGCTGTGGGGATCGGGCTGGTGCAGCATCCCTTTATACCCTTGGCCGTTGGTCCGGGGCTTATTGGTGTAGATGCGGGGAATGACAAGAATTTTCTCCGCCACCTCCTCCTGCACCTTGGCCAGCCGGGAGACATAATCACAGACGGCGTTCTCATTGTCCGCTGAACAGGGACCGATGATGAGTAAAAAACGGGTGTCCTCCCCAGTGAAAATCCGCAGGATTTGCAGATCCCGGTCCGCCTTTACCTTGGCCAGATGAGCGGGAAGGGGATGGGCTGTCTTGAGCTCTATGGGGGATGGTATATCACGAATCATATGGAACATGCGGGAACCCTCACTTCACATAATCTATACGCTGTTAAACAGGCAAGCGGGCGTTTATATACACTGTTCAATGATTATACCACAAGCCGTATCGCGCCGCAACACGCCCATAGCCCACTGCAAATGCAAAAAGGAGGATGGGTAAGACAAATTATATTTTGATACAAATGTCATCAATTTATAAAACGGGTGTAACTATTTCAGAAAAGATTTTATCCTTACAGTATATTATCCTAGAATATAACAAAATGGCATTGCCATAGCGCTGTCCAATATGTAAAAAAATAATTTACTTAATGTGAGTTTATAAAGCATTCTCACAAAAATTTGTATAAATTTGGTAGGAATACAGTCTTGGTGAAGATGTTACTAAATTGTTTCTTTTACCTTATTTTATTAATAAAATAGGAGAAAATTTCTAAAAAACATAGATCATCTCGATTATTTATGATATAATTGAAAATATTCTACATAGATTTTACCAGTATGAAGAAAAATAATACATAAAGGATGTGTATTTTGTGCGAAAGGACAAACGGATAAAGGCGACTCTGCTTGTGACCATTCTGACCATTATTGCTTTTAGCTTGACGTTTACCTCCCTCGCTGACAGCGGGAATGGCGGTTTTACGCAGGCTGATGTGGAGAATGGATCTGCTTCCAGCGGTGGTGGGGAGTGGTATAATTCATGGGAAAATTACTCGCAGTCCTCCAGTAGTGGAAGCGGGATAGCCGGGACTTTCGGCTCTGTGCCGGACGGGTTCTCGGGTGTCGGCATTATGCCGTTTAGTACCATATCTGTCGATCCTGATACCTCTTCAGCAGAATCATTTCTGAGCGCAGTGTTTACTGGGGCTGATTATACGGCAGTTTATGCGGCTTTGGAAGCGTACGCAATGACCCTGGTACCTGCCGATACGGCAGCTACTTGGGGTGCTTGGGTAGTTACTGGTACCGATCCTCCAACTTCATCAACTGATGTGAGGACTAGAACTGCAACACATGCTGCATCTGGAATAGTGTTTAAGCAGACGCAGACCAGTGAGGAGAGTGATCCAATTGGTTCTCCGGGCGTTTACGATACTTGGGACGTATCAGTTACGACTATAGAATCGACTCCTGGTATCACTTACTACGTTTTACGTAATTATACGGGCAGTGATTTCCTTTTAGAAATCAATAATATAGCTTGGACGGCGGCAAGGATTGCTGAGTTACCTAGACTCTCTAACTTTTCATCTGACGCTACCGGCAATGGGCAGTTAGATTTGTCCGGCGCGACAGCTGCTAACTTTACCATATCTGGATTTACCACATATGGCGGAGGTATCATTCTGCCCAGCGGTACCAACACTGTAACGATTGCCGCTACGCCATATGGCAATAACAACGCCATGACTTTTACCGGCGGTGGCAGCAACCTTACTGTGAGCCAAACCGGACATTCGTTGAGCGGAAGCGTGGGGATGTTGACGCTAAATGCGGCGATTACTTTTAGCGGCGCTACTACAGCGACGGAACTCATATCCAACGGTATCGCAGTTAACTCTGCTAATCTTACATTAAACGGTAATTTGACAAAAACGGGTGCTAATAATGTTACTATTAACAATGGTACTGTAGGCAATGTGAGCACCTCAGGCGGAAACATTACACTCGCTAGCACAGTTACGGCTGTTACTGGGGACGTGACCAACACGGGAAGCGGAACAGTCACCTTAAATCAAAACGTTGCAGGCGCCATTCTCAGTAACAGCGGCACCATCAATGTCAATAATAGTAGCAGTGTTGGATCTGTCACGGCCAACACGGGAACCATCACTGTCAGTAATGGCATCACAGGTGCTGTTAACAATAGCGGCAGTGGCAGGATCACCGTTACAGGCGGTGTCACGGGCAATGTCACCAACACAAGTACAAATACTAATGCGGTAACCATTAATGGCGGTGTGACTGGTGCCGTCACCAACAATGGCAGCGGACCCGTTAATGTTGCCAGCGGCGTCGTCACGGGCAATGTTTCCAGTTCCAACGGAAACGTCAGTGTAACCGGAAATGTCGGTGGTACTGTCAGCAACAGCGGCAATAATACGATTACCATCACTGGTGATGTAGCAGGAAATAGCGTGACCATCACCAACGCCAGTGCTTCCGGTAAGATTGTTATTAACGGCTCTGTGACTAATACTGCCGCTGCGATTGTCAACAACGGCACTGGTACTAACGCAAAAATCACTTTGCAAGGTGGCACTTACGCGGGAACAATTACAAATAGTGGTGCCGGTGAGATTGAGATTACCGCAGATACAGCAACCGCTTCGACAGCGAATATAAGCAACGCATCAAACGGAAAGATTACCATAAAGACGGGTACATTTTCCGGTACGGTCACCAATACCACAACCTCCAGCGGAGCTATAATCATAGAAGCTGGAACATTTTCCAATACAGTGCAAAATAGCGGTTCAGCCGAGCTGCAAATTAGCAACGGAACGTTCAATGCAACGGTTACCAACTCTTCCACAGGCAACCCTGGGCTGACCATAACCGGCGGCACTTTTAACGGCAGGACTACGCCGGCTCTAACCCCGGCTATTAACAATGCCGCTAATAGCTATGCTACCATCAAGAGTTCTACAATCAGTGGTGACGTAAATAATGATGGCACTATGGTTATTGGTGGAAGTGCTGCGGGTGATGCGAATGCGATCGGTGCTATCACTATCACCAATAATGGCGATATGACGCTTAATGGCCAAGATGCGACCAACGTCACCCTCATTAACAATGGTACGCTCATAATGATCGCCTCCCGATTGGGACCGATGGATTTCGATGGGACTTACATTCTGGAATTGCAGAATGGCAGCACCATTTCCGAGATCAACCTTGTTTCACCTGGAACAACGCATAAAATAGAGTTGTCCGGCGCGGCAAATACGATTGATGTGATCAATGTCAATACATCCACCACGCTGGATGTAAAGGATATGGATACCACTTGGGTTCTGGGCAACATCTCAGCCCAAGAGGGAGCTATAGGGGCAATCAACATCAATAATCGAGGTCTCACATCGCTGCACAATCCAAATGCGGCAGCCGTAAGCTTCGAGGGCAATCACCAGATTCAGTTTCCCAACATTACCGTAGTTGATGGAGGGGTGTCGCCCCCAACCCAGGTTCAAACCATCACTATTCATCAGGCCGTGAATGTGCTGCCGGTGGTTGAAGATTGGACCAGTAACCTTTCCGGCAAAATTTTAACCTACGATGAATGTAAGTATGTGAGCGATTTCGGCACGGGCGGCAGTATCAGCTACCTTGCGGAGATAAATGTCACCAAATGTTTCGATGAGGAGTACGGCGTGCCAACAACGCCTCCTAGTTATTATACCTATCCAAACACAGGCACAAGCGCAAGTCCATTTCTGGCTGTGCTAGGCGTCACGAATGACGCTAACGGCACCGTAAATTTGACACAGGTTGATCTTACAGGCAGTGCGTCTACTCCCCATACCTACCCGACGGGCCCTGGCACCACCGCTACCACTTACTCTGGTATCCGAAACTTTACGATGGATGGCATAACTAATTATGGCGTTCGGCAGTCACAGTTTGAGCTTATTGGAACGACGGGCAGTACAACTGTAAATTTCAGCAACAACCACAGCACAACCAACACGATGGGGGTTACGGTTAATCCCATAATTACAATTACGGGGAGCGCCAGCACACTCACGGTTGACAATAATCAGTATGATGACATACCACATACCAGGCTTGTAGTAACAGGCTCCATTAGTACCCTTAACATCAGAAATCAGAATAATAATAGTAACAAGGTAATTATTGGCCAAACTGCCAATGGTAGCGGTAGCATGTCTTTTGCGACATACAAGGCGGCAACGATTAATCTGGGGACCCACACAGCAGCCTCTGGCTCAGCTGCTATGACTGAATACGATGTACAGTTGTCATCATCTGGCAACGCTACAGGTACCTTTAATTTCCACGATTATGACAACAGTGTGCTCATATTGAGGGCAAACGGCTCAGCCTCGTTGGCCAATATTGGTGTTCCTAACGGCGCAAACTTGCAGGAGCTTGATCTGACGGCGCAAAACAACCAGCGGTTGACCAATGTACCGCAGGTGACAGCTCCAGCCACTGGAGCAGCAGCATGGACATATGTCGGCGATGTCTACAGTCCATCCTTCAGCAACAACCCGTCCAAGATTCTCAAGCTGGACAACAACAATATCCGAGATATGGGACAATTTACCGCAACGGCTTTCTGGAGCGGCAAGGGGATTAGCAATATCAACGAATTGCATGTCTCCGGTAATACGAATCTAGCTTACCTGAACACCTCCGAATTTGCGAATACATTGGATTATCTGGATTACGGCAATGTCCGCGCCAGTCTGCAAACGGTGAATTTGTCGAATTGCCGGTACATTTACCGAAATAGCGCCGGAACCCTCACAGGAAGCGGCATTTTGACGGGCTTACTCAATATAAGTTCCGCGAATATCCAACGCGTCAACTACAGCGGACTGCTACAACTGACCACCGGGTATATCAGCGTGGATAACACTGGAGCTTCCTTGACAGTGCCATTTGTAAGCTCCGGCGATGTACTTAACCTGTCCGGAAGCAGCATTCTCGCATATGTCAACTTATCCGGCATTGAAAACAGTACCGGCGATGAATTGATCAGCGTCAATGTGAGCGGTTCCAGGATCCCGCTGATCACCAGCGACAATATACCCAGCAGCACAACCGCTACAGGATTGACCTTTTTTAATTCTCAGTTTGACACAAACTCAGCCAGTACCAGTACCTTATGGCCGGCCATCATTGCTAATAATATAACCGCGCTGGAAGAAGTGTATTTATACGACAAATACATGGTGTCGGTCAGTGTGGATGACGCAGGACTCATTAACAAGGGCGTGACCATCAACTATCCAACCCCGCCGTCGGCGGCAATCCCTTCCACCGCGCTGTACCAGTTGAGCATCCAAAATGACAGGCTCACCGATGGCACAGGGTATGGCAACCGCGCAAGCAAAGCCCTTGATTTAAATGGATGCGTCAACTTGACGGGCATAATTGGCACCTATAATGACCCCGCCTCCACAAGTAAGACGGCCGATATCCAGGGCAAGCTGGATCTCAACTACTGCATTGCCCTGCCGGAAGTACTGGAGTTTTCAGATAATGCTTACGGCGGCGTCAGCGGTCACCACGGCATCACGGAGGCCACGCTTACCAACACATGGTTTACCAACATCCGCATCAATCATAATAGGGCTTATAATTCAAGTACCACCCGCACCCTTACCTCTGTCAATCTAAGCAACCGTT
>Ga0153947_1000039_pt1 | contig 48896 bp, 47 predicted proteins | sample TSNJ031MetaG_FD_104697 | JGI IMG/M metagenome (GOLD analysis project Ga0153947, IMG submission 104697) | Attine ant fungus gardens microbial communities from New Jersey, USA - TSNJ031 MetaG | ecosystem: Host-associated > Fungi > Mycelium > Unclassified | place: USA: New Jersey, Wharton State... | reverse complement strand
TCCGTTGATGATATAGAAGATCTTGCACAGGCAATTCGGCTAGCCGGAGAATTAGAGCAACCGATTATTTTAAAGCCATATAATAATGAGTATATGCTTATGACCGGTGAACGTAGATGGAGAGCAGTGAATTTATTGCGAGATCAAGGAGAATGGAACTATGATAATCTGATTCCGGCAATTGTAAAAGATCCCAATGGTGTAAACCTTCCGTTGGATAATGAAGCAAAAGAAATGTTTTCCATTTTGGTAACAAATCAGTACCGGAATAAAACGGATGCTGATATACTTATGGAGGTAAGGGAATGGAAGAAGATTTTTGCAAACCTCAAGGCCGCCGGCGTAGAGGTGATCCCTTTTGGTACAGATGGTAAGGAAGTTACAATAAAAGGAGAAAAGACCAGGGATCTGGTAGCGCACCAAATGAATATATCACCTGCACAAGTTGGACGCTTTGAAAAATTGGAAAGCCAAGGATCGGATCAATTAGTCCAAGCGGTGTTGGATAATAAAATTACATTATCGGCAGCGGAAAAAGCTATGGAATTAAATGAAACAGATCAAAATCATTTGATGAAGGATATTAAAGCAGAGAAGCAAACGGTTGGCACCAAAGAAATCCGAGAAAAGATCAAGAAGGTAGAACCAGAGATTTTATTGGATAAAGAAACCTGGCATAAAGCGGTCAAAAGAATCGAAGAAAATCTGGCATCTGAATCATCCATGCTTAAGGAGAGCCAGTACAAAAAAATTCAATCTGCAATTGATCGAATAGAAAAAATCTTGGGGTGCTAAATTTAGCACCAAGCAGAAAGAGGTATTTAAATGGTACAAACAACTGCAAAAATTACAGAAGCATTGAAGATATTAGAAGACACTATATTGGATCATATGGATATTCCCAAAACGGTTTTTCACAAGCGGGCAATTGATTATTTCATCAATAATCAGCATCCGATTAATGAACGGCTTTTAATTCGTAAGCGATTGGATCCGCTTTATGTGAAAAAGAGTGCTTTGGAGCAATTTATTTTAGATGATAAGCGAAGCAATGAAGTTGTGCGTCTTGCAGAAGAATATGGATGTGGAAAGACAATATTGTTATTTCAGATCTTATTAGACTATTGTTGTGCAATTGCTCCGGCGGTTTTGGATGAAAAGTTGTTACAGAGTTTTGGATTGATAGATTGATGAATAGTGAATCGATGAATCATTGGATGTAGATGTCCTATGAGATTAGCCCCCGCGGCTATACTGCATATGGTGGTGGATTTGATCTGGGAGAGTACGGGTACTGGTAGTAATAATATAACAGTGTTGAACGGAAGACCGAACTAAAACTATGAAAAGTGTAAAATGGTGGTTAAACTCTTCTTTTTTTGATATACTATAACTAGTAGATAGGAGGAGTCATTATGAGTCGAAAAAATTTGATAAGCAATGAACAAAATGCTCGTCTTGAATTGTATGTCGAAATACAAAAAGGTTTGCAGGCTATTAACGAAGGAAGAACCAAAACAGCTGAGGAAGTCGAGCAGCATTTTGAGGAACGAAGGAAAAAGTACCTTAATGAAAGCATATAATATAATTTATTCAGATGAAGCGATACTGGATATAGAAAGCATAGAGAATTATATAATTTATGAGCTGAAAAATCCGTCTGCAGCCTGGGAAACAGTGGATGGAATTATTGGTACAGTAAAAAAGATGAATATGTCTCCGAAAGAGCACCCCCTGGTTAACGATCTATATTTAGCTGAGATGGGGATCAGGCTAACTTATTATAAAAATTATAATATGCTTTACATAGTTGAAGATGAAACTTATAGTATATATATTGTTAGAATTCTGAGCAATAGAAGAGATTGGGTAACATTACTTTCAAATAATAATCTGCATCGTATAAAATAATATATAACATGCAAAAAGAAACTGCTGGATTTATTCTGGCGGTTTCTTGAATTTGCGAATGCACTTCTTTATTTCTATATATCTGTCTGCTCTAGTTATTGTATCCTGTCACTATAATAGACACTTCTTTTTAGTTCAAATGTTGACAGTTGGGATTGGAAAAACTATGGGGTCGACAGTATTATTGATACAGTCGTGAATCACAAGGACCTGCAAAATGGCTCAATTATATTGCTGCACACTGGAACAAAGTATACCGCAGAGGCTCTAGAATCGATGATTACAGGTCTGCAGGAGAAAGGTTATGAGGTGGTTCCGGTATCGGAGCTGATCTATCAGAGCGACTATCGTCTGGATGTGAATGGGCGACAGATCAAGAACAAATGATTCGAGAGGGGGCTGCGGACATAAAGTTGGACTCCGAAAGGAGCTAAAATGCACTCAAAATACACCAACCAACAAGAAGAAGCAGCCCTTAAGGAATTTAAGCATACCGGCTCTATTCGTGCCACGATACAAAAGTTAGGATATCCTTCACCGGCAACCTTGTACCGATGGTATGAACATCAAAAAGCTGGAATAACGAACTGGCATGGCTTCGCAGGTTCGTATGAGTATTGTTCAAACAAGCCGCACTCCTGTAATACCTCTAGTAATCCTCGTCAGCCATCAACAGATATTAAAATAGATGCACTTCACCGTTGCTTTGAACTTGGAGAAGATGTAGAATATGTATCAAGAGATATCGGATACAGTCGGTGCAGCATTTATAAGTGGAGGAGATTGTATTTGGAAAAAGGAGTGGAAGGTCTTATGTCATCTAAGAAAAATATTAAAAGAGAACCTTTAACTTCAAACCCAATACCAGAACCACTTACAACTGAAACTACTGTGGAATTTCAGAAACAGCTCAACAAGCTACAGATGGAAGTCGATATACTGAAAGAAACAATTAACGTATTAAAAAAAGACCCCGGCGCTGACATGACGAATCTTAGCAATCGTGAAAAGGCAGTGGTTGTCAGCGCCTTAAAAGATAAATACGCACTGCCGTTGCTTTTTCATGAGCTTGACTTACCAAGGAACAGTTATTATTATCAAATATCAGCAATGAGTCAATCTGATAAGTATGCCGATCTTCGTACCCAGATTAAAGAAATATTCCACAAAAACAGAAATTGCTATGATTATCGCAGGGTTTGGAAAAAGCTACAGAATCAGGGAATTATCATATCGGGAAAAGTAGTCCGCAGGTTGATGAAGGAAGAGGCGTTGGTCGTCTGCTTTGTAAACGAAAGAAAATATCATTCCTATCAGGGTGAGATCAGCCCAGAGGTGGAAAACATCATAGCCCGGGATTTTCATTCATAAACACCGAATACAAAATGGTTGACCGATATCACTGAATTTGCCCTTCCAGCTGGAAAAGTATACCTATCGCCAATGCTTGACTGTTTCGATGGATTAGTTGTCAGTTGGACGATAGGAACAAGTCCTAAAGCTGAACTTGTAAACAACATGCTGGATACAGCGCTCTCTAGATTAAAGAAAGGTGAAATACCTATTATACATACTGACTATGCCGAAGAAAATACTATGCCGAAGTTTTTCTCGGTACCTTATCGTTGTTGTTTTATTCAATAATTCTTCGGCATAGTGTTTGGGCTAATCTAATGAGTAAAGAAGCTTTTTCATTTCTTATTTCTTCCAGAGTTTATCTTCATTTCTTATCATGGGAGCTGCTTTATTCATCGCCTCTGTCATCATTTCAATCGTTGCAAAAGCATAAAATCCCGAAGTTGTAGACATACTTTCGTGTCCAAGCAGTTGCATAATAAATGGTAGTGGAACTCCTGTTTTATAAAGATCCATTGCTTTTGTTTTTCTCATCATATGACAATAAACACGTTCCGGAACATCACTACATGTTTTTCTTGCTTTATTAGATGCTGTTTTCAACACTAAGCTTATACTATCTGTTGATAGTCGATGCGGTTTACCATCTAAAATACTGAAGAATAAAGGTTTTTCTGTAGAATTCGGATGGAATTCTTTTAGATACTCATTCAAGTGCAACACTGTTTTTTTGAGTAATGGAACATTTCTACTTTTTCTTCCTTTTCCGATAAGGGTTACAAATGGATTTGGAGTATCTAAATGTAAAGAACATAGATTCAAATCCGCCAATTCTTGAACGCGGGCGCCAGTATCATAAAGCATTATTAATATCATTCGATTTCTACGATGTTTTGCAGTACTTGTATCATATGCAGAAAGGATTGCGGCTGTAGCTGACGGCTGCAAATACTCTATTGGTCGTTTTTCTTCCTTTACTTTCTTTACAGTACAGACATCCGTATAAATCCCGCGAAGTTCAAAATCTTCTTCACTGCAGTACTTTAAAAATGCTCTTATCGCTGTCAGCTTTAGATTTATAGTTTTGGGAACATAGTTTTTATTTTTAAGCCACCCTATAAAGTCTTTGATATTTTCTCTTGTAAATACATCAAAACTGACATTTTCATTTACTGTAGATTTTTCTTCTTCAAGGAATTGCAAATAAGTTTTTAACGATTGCTTATAAGCTTCTACGGATTTATCTGAAAGATTCCTTGTCACCGGCATGTAATCATGTAGATAATGTCGGGCCATTTGCCAAAAATCAGCCTCTTTCTTTCGTTTATACCTCATATGTTTCCACCTCCGGTATTAAGCCTTCGGTAGAAGCAGTTAGTTCCTCATACTTAGAAAAGAAATCCGGAATCAAATGAATGTAATAATAAGTGCTTTCCAAAGTTGTATGCCCCATATATCTCATAAGATACGAAAGCATAGCATATATATTTTTCCCTTCAACAGACCATTTCATGATGTTTGCACAAGCGAAGTGATGTCTGAAATCATAGGCTCTTGGTTTTACTTTGCCATCACGTTTTAGTCCGGCAGCTAACCATATATTTCTAAAGTTTGCTGACACTGCAGTACTAGAGCAAACACCTCCATGTCCTCCGGGAAAGAAATATACTCTTCCCGGAAAGCATTTACTTATAGCTTTATCATAACTCTTTAAATATTTAATAAGTTCATCTGACAAGAATAATCGTCTGTCTCTGTGTGCTTTTGATTGTAAGATGTCAACATATCCCTCATCTAAATGAACATCCTCGCATTTTAAGTTACGAGCCTCCGCACACCTTGCGCCACAACAATAAAGGAATCTGTATAAAGCAGGGAAAACATACGGTCTTCCAATAGATTTATATCTCAGCACGAATCTATCGCATTCTTTAAAGAAACACTTTATTTCATTCTCGCTCATAAGATATACTTCAGCATGATATTTTTGAATTGTAAATCTATCATCAAGTATATATACATCCTTATACCCAAGGCTGTTTAGATATCTTCCGAATTCTCTTATTGGAGATATCCAACTCCGGTCTCCTGTGATTGATTTTTCAGCATGTTTATTAGCCCACCTTTCAACGACTTCCCGATTCGGTATCGAAAGATTCCCATGCTCATAGTTATATAAATCAAGCCGTTTCAGATAATACGCACCGGTTTTATATTGAATTCCAAGTGCATTTTTAAACTCTATAAAGTCTTCAATTAAAGGTCCCAGATTGCTTATATATTGCTTCATGGATTCACCTCCTTAGAGATGCCATCCATCAAAAGCACACAATCCTTTAGCCTTTTCACATCTGTTGTTATATAAACATCGGTAGTATCAGGCGTTGAATGTCCAAGTATTGCGGCAATGATTTCTATAGGAACTTCATTTTTTACCATTGTGGATGCAGCATTATGACGCAACATATGCATCCCGAAGATTCGGGTAGCCTTTTCTATTGCGGCAGCCTTAAATACTCTGCTGACAACAGAATGACATGCTGCGTGATCAGTAAACGGAGTAAAAGGTGCAAGAGAACGTAAGAAAAGATGTTCATCATTAACCCTTGGTCTTTCTTCTGTGATATATTTCGCTAAAGCATTACCAACATTTGTAGTAAGTGGCAGGCATACAAGATTTCCGGTTTTACTTTGTTTAAAACTGATTGTTTCATTGCGCCAATCTATATTTGACAGCTTTAATCTTATTAAGTCACAAGCTCTTATGCCACAAGACAAACCCGTTATTACTATAGCAGCATCTCTAAGAGTTACTTTACTTTCATTTATTACAGCATAAATACGTTGGATTTCAGACTCGGATAGTATAGGAATAATTCTCTTTATTCTGGGTGCATGTATTCCGGCAATGGAATTCAAAAGATCGTTCCTGTTAAGATATCTAAATATACCTCTCAATTCACAGAGCATTTCTCTTTGGCGAGTTTGTTTTGTTTCCTTTATGTATTGCATAATCATAAAAGATTGGAGAGTATTGATATCATCAATTTTAATTCTGTTGAGAAACTGTAAAAGACAGTACATTCCATACTCATAAAAATGAACGGTATTCTCATTGTTATATACAGAATATAAATACTCCTGATAATTCATATAAGTAACCTTATGGATAGGATTATCCGGAGTAATTCGTACCTTTTTCAAGGTTGAGAAATCAAATATCCCTGTCAAAAAATATGAATCCACCAGTCTAATAAAACGCCCTTGTGTATGATAGCGATTCAAACTGAAAGAACCTGTTTTGGTACTAATAACGTTCTCAGCGTAAGATTTTCCAATCTCACAGGAGTATTCCGTTACATTTCTGTTTTTGCAAAACTGTTTAAATCTGCGAACAACACCTTCATAATTGAAAACTGTAGATTCGTTGTAACCAGCATTACGCACAGCATTGATGCAGGCTTCACAAATAGTATCAATAGTCATCTTGAAGTACCTCCTTTGTTTTTATACTTCAAGTATAACCGAAACACTATGCTGAAGAATTATTACATAAAGTAGTATCTACAAGGTTTTAGAAAAAACTTCGGCATAGTATTTTCTTCGGCATAATCAGTATTATACCGAATTCGGTATAATACTGACCGTGGCTGCCATTACCGAAGGCTTGGTTGGATAGAGCGAATGGATAGAGCTAAGTTGCCCCGTTCTATGTCAAAGAAAGGTAGCTCTCCTGACAACTCAGCTTGTGAAGGTTTCTTTGGCAGGCTAAAAAATGAAATGTTCTATGGAAAGACCTGGATTGGAGTTTCCATAGAACATTTTATAGAGCAACTCAATAATTATATTGAGTGGTACAATGAAAAACGGATAAAAATTTCACTTGGGGGAATGAGCCCAGTGGAATACAGATGCAGTATTGGATTATCGACATGAGTCCAAGAAAACGTCCGCAACCCCCCTCTCAAAAAATTATCTATAAATTGATTTTTTGATTTTTATGTCTCAGATATTTAATAGCACAAGCTATTGCCAGTAAAATTAAAATGGGTTCTAGAACAATTGTAATTGTCCCCAACACCTCTATTATTCTTATAAGCATAATACACCTCAATTCTTCGTGTTAAATTATTGTTGTATTATTATAAATTTTTTGTCACACCGTATATTTTACTATCTGTAACTGTGTATTTTAGTTTTGAAACGGGATGAGTATAAGAAAACTTGTATGTGCCTTTAACCACTGCAGTAGCCCTTTTCTTATCGCTACTTATACCTGTAGATTTTTCTGTTTGTTTCCAACTTACGAAACTTATTGCCTTTCCATTTTGAAATGATGTTACCTCAGAAACCCCAGTAAATTTATTATTTTGTGCGTCCCAATGAAACCGCGCTTGAACCCTAATTGTTGCTTCATAGTAAGTTCCTTTGATTTTATGGTCTGAATAATTTACTGCAGAAACAGGCATCCCAGCTCTTGGACTAATGCTAATAATCTCAATCCCTTCTGATTCTGTCTGCTCCTCGATTAAAGATTTGCATTCTTCTCTTACTCTATCTAGTTCTTCAGATAAGAACTCCTGCGTAAATGTCATACCACGCCCCTGTTCTTGGTCAAGTTCAAGCTCAATACCATATTTCTCATATTCACTTTTTAAAATTGTATAGTATTCATCAAATGACACAATCTCATTCTTTTCTTCAGATATATCGGCTGCTTTAGTTGTCAGTGGCGACAACACCATGATTACTGCCAGTGTTAGTAAGATTGAGGGCTTAAAGATATTTTGTAACTTTTTCATAATTTATTTCTCCTTATTAAATGATTATCGATAGGTTACTTTTTTGCTATACCTCCTTCCAAATGAGAGAGTGGTCTCGGAAAGTCTTTAAAGCCCGAGTTACCTCTCTTTTTTGTTACTCCTTTTTTTCTTTTACCTCCAACATTTCTGCATATTTATCCGGAAAAATTGCATAAATTCCACATATGATCTTTGTTCAAGTTTTCCCATGAAGACTCTTGATAAATCCTCAAAGATTTGTGGCGAAGTCCCTTAAATATTATAAATTTTAGGAGGTTTCGACGATGCTAAAACAATGGATGTCTCATGCTGATTATCAGCACTTTATTTCTGTCGCTGTGGCTCTTCTCAATGACTCACAGCGCAAAAAACTTTCTTCGTATTCTGATTCCCTTGATAAGCTTACTTCTTTCAATCTGGATCCCGTCGGAGAACATCTTCGCCCTTATTATTCTGATACCTGGCGACCTGATTTAAACTAATCACAAATTTTACGTTCTTTTGTCCTCATGATGGACGTTGCAAGTCCGACAAAGTGGGTTGATACCTTGTTCGCAATGCTATGTTTTAATTAATAAGCTCTATCCTCCGCCCATCTAAATATTCTCATTCGTTGTGATTGTATTTTATAACAATATACTTTTATTGTCAATACAATTAACTATTTGTGTACCATTGACAATACTGTCGTTCTAAGTTATAATTTAATTGATTTAAATACATTTTGATTTTATGGGGTATTTACATGAACACAAAAATTAAGTTAACCAAAAGTGAAGAGAATCTTATGGAGATTTTCTGGGATGCCAACATCCCTCTGACAAGTGTTCAGATATTAAAAGTAAAAGATAATATACATGAATGGAATGACAGCTATATACACAATATGTTGCGATCTATCCAAAGAAAAGGAATTATTAAAACTTGCGGGATGGTTCAATATGGCACACAATACGCCCGGCAATTTGTTCCGATGTATAGCCGTGAAGAGTATGCTGCACAATTGGCACTCGGAACAGGTATTGGTTCTGACAGTATCGCAAAAGTTGCTGTTGCAATGGCAGAACAGACAGGCCTCGACAAGGATGTCATTACTGTTTTGGAAGATATAATAAATTCACTAAAAGATAAAGCGTCCAAAGATAAGGAGACTTAAATGCAAATTACCTTTTTCTCATTTTTTATGTCTATCTTCTGGAGCAGCATCATGATTTTAGGCGTTTACATTGGTCGAAAAAAGAACCTCTTTACCAGACAGATGAGCATTATCAGTATCTTTCTACTATATGTTTTTTCAATTTTCAGAGCACTAGTACCTGTTGATGTTCCTTTTTCTAAAGGGATATATTTAATGGGTCTATTCAGTAAGTTCTATAAAGCGATCTGTATCAATAGCATCCAATTTCTGAATCTAAGTATAAACTTGTTTCAGTTCTTCCTGATTATATGGCTTTTCGGGTCAATGATACTTTTGGTTTTTTTTGCCCGTAAATACTCTAACGTAATCACCGAAATGCATACATACGAAAAAGCTAATACTCCGGGTTTTAAACTCGCATTAGATAAAGTGAAAAAGGACACGAACAAGACAATTGCTGTCGAAATATTAATAAGTAATCATATAGTTATACCTCTCGGGATCGGAATAGTAAACAAAAAAATAGTTCTCCCCCAGCGAATTTATGAGGAAGAAGAATTATATTACATCGTCTTACATGAATATACACATATTATCAATCATGATTTACTGATTAAGATGTTTACGCAGTTTTACTGCTACTTTTTTTGGTGGAATCCAATTGTTTATCTGCTGAAAGCTGATCTGGCACAAACCTTAGAAATAAAATGTGACTTAAGCGTGACAGAGAACATGAATACCGCTCAAAAAATAGAATACCTGACCTGTATTGTCAATGTGCTAAAAAGAAACACAAAATCACAGATTGAAGCATACTATGGCTCTGTCGCACTTGTTGCTGAAGAAAGTGATATCGTGGAGCGATTTAAAATCGTCTCAAATAACATAAACGCACCCCAAAGGAACAGGATTATAATCACTAGTTTTCTTGCAATATTCACAATGATTGCAGCTATCTCCTATTTATTTGTTTTCCAACCACAATACGAGTCTCCTCAAAGCGAATACTATGAAGAGGACACTTTCGAAATCACAGCTGAGAACAATTATATCCTCCTTGAAAACGGATCATATTTTGTTATATATGGCGACAATGAAAGAAGCGAAATTGCAAAAGAAGGCGCACTGCAAATGGAATCACAGGGATTTGAAATTATAAAAGGAGATGAAGTTAAATGAAAAAGAAAATTATTTTTGTATTTACCCTTACTATGTTGTTATTTACTATTAAAAATACTGCATATGCATATCAAGATAGCAATTTTGATGTAATCACTTCAAATTTATCAGTCCAAGAAAATGAGATTTCACCAAGAGTTAGTGATGTCATTGTTTATAAATATAGATTAAACAAAGGCATTTTACAATATCGTAGATGGAATGCGACAAGGGGCTACTGGGTTGATCGTATTTGGATTAAGGTTTAATAAGTCGTAATATGAGTAGGGGGGAATTTATATGCTGACTACGAATTGGGTAAAATTAGAATTTCATTAGGAATCAATGATTAAACTTGCGAAGTTATATGATGTAGATATGAACTATATTTGCCGCATGCAGCATATGACTCCTTTGCTATGACGAAAATGAGGAACGCCCCATTTCGTCACAGTTGGGCAGTTCACAAAATAATATATATCATACAAAAAGGGGCTACCGGTTTTATGATATGCTCCCTGCTAAGTAGACAAGTGAAATAAAAAAACTTATCACTTAGGTGGGAGCATTTTCTATGACAAAAATCACAGCAAAAGATAAAGTTTATTATTGCAAGCAATATTTAGAAGGAAATATGTCTCAAGATCAGATAGCTAAAGCAACTCATTTAACAAAATCATCTATTCGCAAATGGATTGATAATTATGAATCCATGGGAACAGACGCATTCACAAGACTGGGACACAAGAGATATTCCAAACAATTGAAAATCCAAGCTGTTGAAGACTTTTTAGCAGGACAAGACTCACAGTATGGCATTTGCAAAAAATATGGAATAAAATCCACAAAGAAATTAGTTGATGCGGATATGACACAAAGTATGTCCAGAGTAGGCAAGTGCATAGATAATGGACCTATGGAAGGATTCTGGGGAATTATAAAGAGAGAACGTTATTATGGCAAACGATTTATAAATAAAGAATCTCTTATACAGATGATAGAGAATTACATCGAGTATTACAATAACAAACGGCTACAGAGAAATCTTGGTGTATTGACACCAATAGAAAAGTATCAAAGCTATATGTCAGCAGCATAAAAACTGCCGGTGAGCAAAGTCCACTGTCAGAAAAGATTTTTATTTTTTTACCTGTCTACTTGATGGGAGGCACACCATTATTTGGGTAGCTCCTTGAATTTACGTTTTCCAGTATACTTAACACTTCTTTTAAGTTCAAGTGATGACAGTCTGGACTGGAAGGACTATGGTGTTGACAGTATCATTGATACTGTAATAAATCATAAAAACCTGAAAAACGGTTCCATTGTCCTGCTGCACAACGGAACGAAATATACTGTGGAGGCACTGGAGGCAGTAATTACCGGACTTGCGGACAAGGGATATAATATAGTTCCGGTTTCGGAACTCATATATAAAAAGAACTATCGCCTTGATGTCAATGGCCGGCAATTGAAAAATTAGCTGCTGCCTTCATCATATTGGTATTGCCAATTTATCATTTCTCCGTTATGATTTAAGAGATGAAAATTAATTGGCTTGCTTGCGGTGTGTACTTCATTGTCAAGAGAGAATATCAATAAGAGGAGGAAACGATATGATTTTATCGGACAAAACCATCAGCAGTATGCTGAAAGATAAGCGTCTGGTGATCTCGTCTCTGGAAGAAGGGCAGATTCAGCCGGCCAGTGTAGATATCCGCCTGGGCAGAACATTCTGTATTGTTGAGGACAGGTCTGACGGTATCATAGATCTGGATAATGAGATTGATTATCGTACCATTGAAACGGACAAATACCTGCTGCTGCCGGGACAGTTTGTGCTGGCGACAACGATGGAGTATTTCAAACTTGGTGACGATATGACTGCCTTTGTTGAAGGCCGTAGTTCATTGGGGCGAATGGGGCTGTTTATCCAGAATGCCGGCTGGGTGGATCCCGGTTTTGAGGGTGAGATTACGTTGGAGCTTTTCAATGCCAACCGCTGTGCTATAGAACTTACTGCCGGCAGGCGGATCGGTCAGCTTGTCTTTGCTCAGTTAGATCAACCGGCCCTAAATCCTTACAGAGGAAAATACCAGGGCCAAAGGGGAGCAACCGGTTCGCGGGTGTTCATGGATATTGAGCGGAAAAAGGAGAGTAAAGGAGGCTGATAAAATGAAATTTACAAAAATGCAGGGATTGGGGAATGACTATGTTTATGTCAATGCCATGGAAGAAACCATTACCGATCCGGGACGGATAGCTGAGATTGTAAGCGACCGCCACTTTGGCATCGGGGCAGATGGACTGATCCTAATCGGCAGTTCCGAAAAAGCCGATTTTTTCATGGATATGTATAATGCCGACGGGTCCCGCGGGAATATGTGCGGAAATGGCATCCGGTGCGTGGCAAAATATATTTACGATAAGGGGCTGTCGGATAAGACCGAACTGGCCATTGAAACCCTCAGTGGTATCAAATATATCAAATTAACGGTAAAGAACGGCAGCACGGTACTGGCTGAAGTTGATATGGGTGAGCCGGTTTTCGAAAAAGCAAAAGAGGCGGTTGAAGCGAATGGTAGTAATTTTGAATTCAACCGTATTTCCATGGGCAATCCACATGCCGTTATTTTTGTTGATGATACCGAAAATTTTCCGTTAGAAGAGATTGGACCTCAGATTGAGAAACATGAACTGTTTCCGGACCGGGTCAATGCGGAGTTCTGCAAGGTGATTGACCGCAAGACGATTCAGATGCGGGTCTGGGAACGGGGCTCCGGTGAAACGCTGGCATGCGGCACCGGTGCATGTGCAACAGCAGTTGCCGGGGTATTGAATGGACTAACCGAAGCGGAAGCTACTATTAGATTATTAGGCGGAGATTTACTAGTCAGATGGGATCGGGATCAAAACCGGGTATTTATGACCGGACCGGCGGAATTCGTATTTGATGGTGAGATCAATATATAGCAAGGAGAAGAATGACATGTTTAAAATTAATGATAACTACTTGAAACTGCCGGGGAGCTATTTGTTTTCCAATATTGCCAAGAAAGTATCGGCTTATACTGCAGCAAATCCGGACAAGCCTATTATCCGTTTGGGGATTGGCGATGTTACCCAGCCGCTGGCGCCGGCGATCATAGAGTCACTGCACGGAGCTGTGGATGAGATGGGAAAAGCCGAAACCTTTCATGGTTATGCTCCTGACCTGGGATATGAATTTTTGCGCAGTGTGATGGCAGAGAATGATTACGCTGCACGGGGCTGTGATATAGCTGCTGATGAAATTTTTATATCGGACGGGGCAAAATGTGATTCAGGTAATATCCAGGAGATATTCAGCCAGGATAATAAAATTGCCGTATGTGATCCGGTTTATCCGGTCTATGTGGATACCAATGTGATGGCCGGCCGGACCGGAACTTATAATCCGTCATCAGATACCTGGAGTGATGTAATCTATATGCCGTGTACGAAAGAAACCAACTTTGCACCGGAACTGCCAAAAGAAACACCAGATTTAATCTATCTGTGTTTCCCCAATAATCCGACCGGTTCAACGATTACCAGAGATGATCTGCAGACATGGGTGGATTATGCCAATAAAGTCGGAGCGGTAATTATATACGATGCGGCTTATGAAGCATATATATCAGAGCAGGATGTGCCTCATACTATTTACGAATGCAAAGGAGCCAGAAGCTGTGCCATTGAATTGCGAAGCTTTTCCAAGAACGCTGGTTTTACCGGTGTCCGTCTGGGAGCTGCAGTGGTACCGAAGGATATTAAGAGCCGGGATACCATGCTGCACTCACTTTGGGCAAGACGCCATGGCACCAAGTACAACGGTGCACCTTATATCGTCCAGCGAGCTGGTGAGGCGGTGTATTCCGATGCTGGTCAGGCGCAGTTAAAAGAGCAGGTGGCATATTATATGAAGAATGCCAAAACTATATATGAAGGACTAAAAAGTGCCGGATATCAAGTCTCCGGCGGCGTCAATGCCCCTTACATCTGGCTGGAGACGCCGAATCATATGACTTCCTGGGAGTTCTTTGATTTTCTCCTGGAACATGCTCAGGTGGTGGGAACACCGGGATCGGGATTTGGTCCCAGCGGTGAAGGATATTTCCGCCTGACGGCATTTGGAACTTACGAAAATACATTGGCCGCGATCGAACGGATTAAAAATGCATCCTAAAATCAGGCGCGGTTATGTGAAATCCGATGAGCGGGATTTTGCTCCGGGGCAGGTCAGGCAGCTCCAGAAAGCACAAAAAGATATTCTTTATCTGATTGACGAGGGGTATGATCTTAAGCACTCAGTTACCTTTGTTGGTGACCGTTTTCAGTTCTCGGCCCGTCAGCGGACGGCTCTGACCAGGGCAACAGCCAAAACCGAGAATAAGCTGCGACGTGAAAAAAAGTGTCTTCAGTTGGTTCAAGGGCAGATGTTATATATTGATGGCTTCAATCTGATCATAGCATTAGAAGCAGCTTTATCACCGGACACTACGATTTTCCGCGGTATGGACGGTGCTATCCGGGATTTGTGCGGACTGCGTGGAACCTACCGGCTGATTGAAAGCACAACCAGGGCACTGCAAATGATCGGCGCTTTTCTGGCTGAAGCAAAGGTGAAGCAGGCAGTCTTTTACTTGGATGCTCCGGTTTCCAACTCCGGTCGTTTAAAAACTGAAATATATGAAATAATGACGCAATATGCAGTTTCAGCAGCGGTTGAAATGGTTCCCAATGCAGATGCAAAATTGTGGGACCGGGAATGTGTTGTATCCAGTGATGGTATAATTCTAGACCGGTGCATAAGCTGGATCAATCTGGCGGCGGCAATTATAGCCGAAACCCTTCCGGAGCGCCGCATTGTTGATTTATCTAATGCTTATTAAGAAAGCCGCTGATAAAAAATGGAGGAGAGAGATCATGATAAGAGAAGATAACGGACTTTTTATACTAGAGGGGAAAGCAACCAGTTATCTGTTTGCGGTGATACCGACCGGACAGTTGGAACACCTGTATTATGGCCGTAAAATCAGTGTTTGCGGAGCGGCTCTGACGGCACTGCGGCATAAATGTGTGAATCTCAGCGGCTGCAGTATTGCATATCAAAAAGAGACTCCTGATGTCGGAATGGAGGAGATATGTCTGGAAATCTCCGGCAGCGGTAAAGGAGACTTTCGCCAGCCGTTTGTGGAACTGGTGATGGCGGACGGAAGTACGACGACCGATTTCGTCTATGAGAGCCATACCCTTCAGGAGGGCAAACCGGGACTTGCAACGCTGCCGGCGGCTTATGATGATACCGGCAGTGCCAGTACTCTGATTCTGAATCTGCGGGACCGGACACAGGCGTTAATTCTGGAACTCCGTTACAGTATATTCCCGGAGTGTGACTGCATCACCCGGAGTGCGGTGTTAAAGAATGAAAGCGGTCAGACGGTCAGAATAAAGAGACTGATGAGCCTGCAGCTGGATCTCGCGGGAAGCGGCTATTGCTTTACCCGGTTTGGTGGGGAATGGACAAGGGAAATGAACCGTTTTGACAGCTGTGTTGACCAGGGCCGGATGGTTAATTCTGCGAATACGGGTACCTCTTCTAATCGTGCCAATCCCTTTGTAATGCTCAGCCACATGGATACGACTGAAGATTGCGGAATGTGCTATGCAGTCAACCTTGTTTATTCCGGTAATCATTACGAAGCGGTGGAGGTGAATGGACATGCCAAGACGAGACTGCTGGCAGGAATTAATCCGGAAGCATTTGAATGGCAACTGGCACCCGGAACCAGCTTTGAGACGCCGGAGGCAGTGATATCCTGTTCAGATGCCGGGTTTGCCGGAATGAGCCGGCAGATGCACGTGTTTGTGCGGGAGCATATTGTCCGCGGTGAGTGGAAATGGAAGGAAAGGCCAGTCTTGCTGAATTCCTGGGAGGCAGCCTATTTTGATTTTAATGAAAGTAAATTGCTGAAACTTGCGAAAGCCGGCCGGGATGTGGGAATTGAACTCTTCGTCATGGATGACGGCTGGTTCGGCCAGCGGGATAATGATACCAGTTCACTGGGGGACTGGCAGGTATATGAAAAGAAACTGCCGGGTGGTATTGCCGGACTGGCAGAAAAGGTTAAAAATCTGGGAATGCAGTTCGGCATCTGGGTCGAGCCTGAAATGGTGAATGTTGATTCTGAGTTATACCGCCAGCATCCTGACTGGGCTGTGCAGGTGCCGGGCAGAGACCATGCCGAAGGCCGCAATCAGATGATTCTGGACTTTACCAGAGAAGAGGTTCGGGAGAATATCATCAGCCAGATGCGGCAAGTGTTTTCAGCCGGTGATATTTCCTATGTAAAATGGGATATGAACCGCAATTTTTCGGATGTATTTTCTGCTGCCCTGCCGCCGGAACAACAGGGAGAATTCAGTCACCGCTATATTCTCGGGCTTTATCAGGTGATGCAGACTTTGATGGCCGAGTTCCCGCATATTTTGTTTGAGGGCTGTGCTTCCGGCGGAAACCGTTTCGATCTCGGCATCCTAAGTTATATGCCGCAGATATGGGCCAGTGATAATACCGATGCCATCAGCAGAACGGTGATCCAGAACGGCTACAGTTACGGCTATCCGCAGTCGGTTATCGGCGCTCATGTTTCCGGCTGCCCCAACCATCAGACCCTGCGGACGACACCCCTGGAAACCCGATTTAATGTGGCGTCTTTCGGTGTCTTGGGATACGAGTGTAATCTGTGTGAGATATCCAAAGAAGAGAAGCAGGAGATCAGTGAGCAGATCAAGATATACAAAAAGTGGCGGTATATTCTGCAATTTGGAACCTGGCAGAGGCTGGCCGGAAGCCGGCTTACCGGCAGCTGGAATTATGGCAGTGCCGGTACCTTCAGTAGTATGACCAGTGTGGATGAGAGTCTGCAGCTGGTTAAGTGGCTTGCAGTGGACGGGGAGCAGAAACAGGCGGTGGGAATTATGGTGCAGGAGCATGTGATGCCAAATGCTTCTTATGCTCAGTTTCAGACCAGAGGGTTGGCGGACGATAAGCAATACCGTTTTACCAACCGCAGCTTAAAACACAGCATTCATCGGTTTGGTGATCTGATCAATACTGTGTCTCCGGTTCATATCAAGAAAGATTCGCTGTTGCATAATACGGCAGCACATTTTATAAAGATGGATGGAGAGGACGAAGATGTAACGGTCAGCGGTTCATTGCTTAACTATGCCGGGATTAAGCTTTCGCAGGGCTTTGCCGGTGTTGGGTATGAACCGGGAACGAGATTATATCAGGATTATGATTCGCGGATGTATTTTATGACGGAAATAGAGTAATATATGCCATTTTATTACTATTTATTTCGTGGTTCTATCAGGCACAACAGATGCCCATAGCCCTCTTTTTCCATGTCTTCTTTCGCGATGAAGCGGAGGGCGGCGCTGTTGATGCAGTACCGCAGTCCGCCAAGTTCCGCCGGCCCATCGTCAAATACGTGGCCCAGGTGGGAATTGCTGTCCAGAGTCCGGATTTCCACCCGCTGTCTGCCATAAGAGAGATCTTCCAGTTCACGCAAGGTATCACGGGAAATGGGCCGGGAAAAACTAGGCCAGCCGCAGCCTGATTCAAACTTATCAGAAGATACGAATAAGGGCTGTCCACTGGTTATGTCAACATAGATCCCGTCTTCAAAGTTATCATAATATTCATTGGCAAACGGCGACTCGGTTGCACCGTTCTGAGTTACTTCATACTGCAGCGGCGTCAGACGCTTGCGCAGTTCCGTTTGATTCCGGCCATGGGCCGAGGGGGCACGGTCAATCGCCTGCCGGGCCTTCTCGAACATGCTTCCGTCAATATGGCAGTAGCCGCCGGGATTTTTATCCAGATATTTCTGGTGATATTCTTCGGCCGTATAGAAGTTAAGCAGGGGCAGTACTTCGACTGCAATGGGCCGGCTATAGCTTTCACCGAGTAAAATGATTGAGCCTTCAATAATTCCTTTATCTTCCTGATCGGTATAGTATATGCCGCTCCGGTATTGAGTACCGACATCATTTCCCTGTCGGTTTACACTGGTGGGATCAATAATATCGTAGAATAAATCAAGTAGAAAGGTCAGGCTGACCTGATCCGAATCGTAGGTTACACGAACCGTTTCGGCATGTCCGGTATCATGGCGGCATACCTCTTCGTAGGTAGGATTCCCGGTCTTTCCATTGGCGTATCCTACTTCGGTTGCGGTAACCCCTGGAATCATTGACAAATATTTTTCGGCGCCCCAGAAGCAGCCGGCTGCAAGATAAATTTCTTTCATTCTTAGTTCTCCTTTAATCTTCCAGAATATAACTGCCGTTTTCTCCGCAGCGGATGGCAGTGGTGTAAAAGGCTTTAAGTGCTTTGATCAGATATCCGGTATCTTTTGCACCAGCGGTCTCATATGGTGAATGCATGGCAAGCTGAGCCAACCCAATGTCGACAGTGTTCATAGCCGTCTGGGTATTGGCGATATTGCCCAGAGTGGAACCGCCTGGCAGATCGGATCGGTTGACGAAACTTTGAACCGGAACCTCTGCTCGCTGACAAATCGCTTTGAAAATGCCGCTTGATACAGCGTCGGTGGTGTACTTCTGATTAGCGCTGTGCTTAATAGCGATGCCTTCGTTCATATAGACCCGGTTAGCAGAGTCACTCTTGTCCGGAGAGTTGGGATGAACAGCGTGGGCATTATCAGCAGAGACCATAAAACTGCCGGCCAGATAACGGTGATAATCTTCATTGCATCCGCCCATACAGGTACAGATTCTTTTCAGCGTATCTTTAAGGAAGGTGGAAGCGGCGCCCTGTTTGGTTCCACTGCCGATCTCTTCATTGTCAAATATACAGTATATGGCTGTATTTCCCGGCGTATCTGCAGCTAAAAAGCCTCTTAAAGCAGCGTAAGCACACTGCAGATCATCCAGGCGGGGAGCGGAGATATATTCCTGATCGGCACCCCAGATACATCCCTTAGTGCGGTTGTATAGAAAAAGATCCTTCCCGAGGATATCGGTTTCCGAGGCGCCGGCATTTTCCGCGACCAGTTTCATGAACTTATCTTTGACGGCAGCGCTGCCGGCCAATGGCAGCATATCTTTCTGAATGTTATAAGTATACCCGTCATTAACTTTACGATTCATATGAATCGCAAGATTGGGGATCAGCAGTAAATCCTGATCCAGATTAACCAGCTTTGTCTGAATTGAACCCTGATCTTTCAGAACCACCCGTCCGGCCACCGACAGCGGCCGGTCCATCCACGGCGCACAAAGCATGCCGCCGTAACCTTCCACGTTGAGGCGGGTATATTTTTTGTCGCCCTCGATCTCCGGAACTTCTTTGATCTTAAAAGCCGGTGAGTCGCTGTGGCCGGCACAGATCTGAAAGCCGGTAAATGCAGCCTCCGGAATCCGAAAAGCGATCAGAGAAGAGTCGTTGCGGGTTATGTAGTAATTTAGACCGCGCTCCAGATGCCAGGACCGGTTTTCAGATAATTGGGTAAATCCAGAAGCATTAAGGACTTCTTTAATATTTGCAATAGCATGAAAAGCACTGGGGCTTTTAGCGAGAAATGTGATTAATTCATCATTGATGTTGTTCTGCATATAATCTCCTTTACTCTGCAGTTATCCGACGACTAACCCGCCCTAATACCCCCGCCTTTTAGGCGGCGGGATAAGGGCAGCTATGTCCCTGCATAAGTTCGGCTAAGTTCAGCGGGGGTTTTTAACCCGCCGCTGAACAAGTCTCACTTTATATGTTGTGAATATCAGTATAGATAATCCGGAAAGAAATTTCAAGTCAAAGAAGATTGGTTAACGAATTGGTTGTACATATGTAATAACTCAAGTATACTTTGACTTGAATATCTTCAAAAATATAAATATAACAGCGGAGGGATATATGAAAAAGCGAGCATTTTTAATATTGTCACTTGCAGTAATTTTATTGTTCTTGGGAGTAAATATAAATAATGCTGTTACACTGGATGAGAATCCGGCCACAAACGAAATTCTGACTGGAAGTAACGATGTTAATGGAGAAAATATAAAATCAAAAGAAGCCGGGAGCATGATAAAGGCTTCCGAAGTTGATTTTAATAATCTATCTATGTATTTTCAGAGTTGTTCAATTCCTATGAATGATAACGTATACAATCGTATCAACGAGAAATCGTATGCTGATAATCCGAATATACCACTTTCACAATTGAGATATATAAAAGTATTACATTACAACTATAACGGCGAAATCCAGGTTGGAGAGTTAATTGTTAATGCGGAAATTGCAGAAGATTGCAAAAATATATTTAAAGAGTTATTTCAATATAAATATCAGATAAACAGTATCAGGTTGATTGACGATTATTGGACTGAGAATGCTGAATCGGCAGACAATAACTCAATGTCAGCAAATAATTCGTCGGCGTTCTGTTACCGTGTAAAAACAGGGGGAAGCAGTCTGTCGAATCATGCGTTAGGATATGCGGTTGATATTAATCCGGTGCAAAATCCTTATGTTTCAGGAACGATGGTTTTGCCATCTGAGGGTGAAGCTTATGTGAATAGAGATAATGGTCATACACATATGATTGATCATGATGATATTTGCTATAAAATCTTTAAAAAATATGGATTCACCTGGGGAGGAGATTGGAATAAACCTAAAGATTATCAGCATTTTGAGAAAACGAAAGAGCAATAGAAGTTAAAGGATTGGAGAAATAGAAGAATGAGGCCAACAGCGACTTTATACATGAAGAATGGAAGTAAAATTGTCATAGAGCTGCTTCCCGATGCGGCGCCGAACACGGTAAACAGTTTCATATATGCAGCCCGGAGGGGATTCTTTAATAATCATAGAATAGAGCGGGTGGTACCAGGTTCGTGGATTGATATGAGTTACCACGCTTTTGGCCGCCGGGAAGCCCAATATCTGATTCCCTGGGAATACACTCTGAATCATGAGCTTGAGCCGATTCGCCCGGAACCGGGCTGTGTCGTAATGGGCGGCTATGGTGAGGATGGAGAGGCGGGCTGTGAGTTTTTCTTTCCGGTAAGAGAGTGTCCTGATCTGGAAGGCACTTATCCGGTATTCGGATATGTAAAAGAGGGGATGGAAGAAATCTACCGGATTGAAAAGGTTGAAACCTTTCCGATTACTGATTATCCTGATCCGGAGCTGGTAGTAAATGAGCCGGTTGAACCGGAGATAGTGGAGCGGGTGGAACTGGAATTGTTCGGACAAGAATACCCCGAACCGGTCAGAATCAAGAATCCAAAACTACCGGCGTGCTGGTTTATGAATAAGAATAATAGAAGATTCTTCTTTGATGAAATGTAATCGCGATTACAAAAAGTATTGACAATTATTCTACAAGTCTGTATAATTATTCAAAAAGCAGGGAGCGTATTGCATGAAGAATGTTGAATTAAAGCGAAGATACATTCAGGCGGCATTTGAAATAATCCGTGTGGAGAGCCAGCAGGGAGTCTCAATCCGGAGGCTCGCGAAGGATCTGAATTGCAATATGGCCAGTTTATACAGGTGTTTTCAGGATTTAGATGAATTATTTCTTTATACCGGATTGAAATATGTGGAAGATTATCTGCATGATCTGCGGCAGTTGATGGATGAGCCGGTAAATAATCTGCAATTGTTTTTAGAGGTGTGGAAGTGCTTTATTAAACACTCATTTGATAATCCCAGAATGTATAACTCGTTATTTTTTGGAAAGTACAGTCAGAGATTGGATAATGCAGTGGAAGAATACTTTACCAAACTCTTTCCCGAAGAACTGGCACGGTTTGATGTGGAGACGCAGGAAACCCTGATGAAAGGGAGCTTTGCCACCGGAGATGCGACTATGTCCAGGATATTGACAAAATGTGTGGAAGATGGGTGGATTGCGGAATCCGACAGAATATACATAGACAGATTATTTCTTCAAATCTATAAAGGGTTTTTAAAGGATTTTATCGATGGCAGAATATCGGCTTCAAACCGCCAGTCGATGGAAGCGGAACTGAATGCTTTTTTTACTGGTATTATAACAAATATCAAATAAAGGAATCTTAGGGGTCTAATGATATAAAACAACAAAAGGCGTTGGGTATGCAAGAACCAACGCCTTTTGTTTAGTAATAACTTTAGTCAGGAGGGATGTTATGGAAAAGGGATTATTATCGGTTGAAGATTTGGATGTCACCTTTCGGACCGCCCGGGGTAACGCTCAGGCAGTCAATCATCTGAGCTTTCGAGTGAACCAGGGGGAAACGCTGGGAATTGTGGGAGAGAGCGGAAGCGGGAAAAGTGTTACATCGCTGAGTATTATGGGATTGCTGCCGGAGAATATCACCACCATCGAGGGTAAAGCGGTGTTTGAAGGAGAAGATCTGATTACGATGCCGGAGAAGCGGAAACAGTCTTACCGGGGCAATCATATATCGATGATTTTCCAGGAGCCTATGACTTCGCTGAATCCTTTACATACTTGCGGGAAACAGATCATGGAGCCGATTCTGCTGCATCAGGATTTGAGGAAAAAAGAAGCCCGGGTAAAAGCTCTGGAGCTTCTGAAACTGATCGGAATACCGGCACCGGAGCAACGTTTTAATGAGTATCCGCATCAGATGTCCGGCGGTATGCGCCAGCGCATTATGATCGCCATGGCATTGGCTTGTGACCCCAAGCTGCTGATTGCTGATGAGCCGACCACAGCTCTGGATGTAACCATTCAGGCACAGATTCTAGAGCTGATGAAAGAATTGAAGAAGAAGCTGAACATGGGGATTATGATGATTACGCATGATCTCGGGGTGGTATCGGAGATGTGTGACAGAGTCATAGTAATGTATGCCGGAAGGATCGTAGAACAGGGAGCTATCCGGGAAATCATGGAGCATCCCAGACATCCCTATACGGAAGGCCTGATCGCAGCGATTCCGCAGATCGGCGGGGCACAGGAAAAATTGCAGAGCATCAAAGGAATGGTACCGAGTCTGTACGATATGCCGGTGGGCTGCAGTTTCCATCCACGCTGTCCATATGCTGACGGCCGTTGCCGCGAAACACAGCCCGAAATTGTCTACTTAAAAAACGGACATCAGGTGCGATGTTTTAAATATACGGATTCTGAGGAAGGCGGTGCAGAATATGGAAGAAATTAAAGAAGCCCGGAGCCGGGAAAGAGAGCCGCTGGTTACGGTAGAGCATCTGAAGAAGTATTTTGCCATTAAGGATAACCGGGGAAATAAGGGGAAATTAAAAGCTGTCGATGATGTATCATTTACGATTTATAAAGGTGAGACATTCGGGCTGGTCGGTGAAAGCGGCTGCGGAAAAAGTACGCTGGGAAGATCGCTTCTCAATCTGTATCCGATTGATGGCGGAAGGATTGATTTTGACGGTCAGGATGTTTCCAAACTGACCAGCAGGGAAAAGAAAAAATTCTGTTCTAAAAGCCAGCTGGTATTTCAGGATCCGTCGGCATGTCTGAACCCCCGGAACAAGATCGGGAGCATTCTGGCTGAACCGTTTAAGATCCACTATGGCAGACAGATGAGTAAAGAACAAATAGAACAAAAAATCGACCGCCTTTTGGATGTAGTAGGCCTATCGCTGGAGTATAAAAGCCGGTTTCCACATGAGATGTCCGGCGGTCAGAAGCAGCGGATCGGAATTGCCAGAGCGCTGGCTCTGGAACCGGAACTGATCGTCTGCGATGAGCCGGTTTCAGCTTTGGATGTATCCATCCAGGCACAGGTTATCAACCTGCTGGGAGAATTGCAGGCGCAGATGAATCTGACCTACTTATTTATTTCCCATGACCTGGGTGTGGTATATCACATGTGCCGGCGGATTGCCGTGATGTATCTCGGCAAGATTGTTGAACTGGCAGATAAAGAAGCGCTGTACAGCAATACCCTTCATCCATATACCAGAGCACTGATATCGGCCGCACCGAACATAAATGGCAAAGAGCATGAGCGGATTCTGCTTACGGGGGATGTGCCGAATCCTTCTAAACCACCTTTGGGATGTAAGTTCCATACCAGATGCCCGCATGCCGCCGAAACCTGTAAAAATGATGAGCCGCAGCTCAAGGAGATTGAAAAGGATCATTTTGTGGCATGTCATTTATATAAATAATTCAAGATCAATAGGAGGAAAATTATGAAAAAGCGAATCAAAGTAGTTGCACTTATTATGTGTCTTGCGCTTCTGGGCCTGTCGGCTTGCGGTAAGTACAATGACAGCAGCGACAGCAGCAAAGAAGACAGCAGCAGTGAAAGCAGTGATGCGAGCGGAGGAGGGACGCTGATCGTCGGAATGGATTCAGACCTGCAGACCCTTGATCCGGGGCATGGGTATGAAGTATACGGTAATATGATTTATTATGCACTTTATGATACTTTGTATAAGACCTATGAAGATTCTACACCGGTACCTTGTCTGGCGGAAGATTATGAAATGGATGATACCCAGACAGTGTATACATTTAAGATAAAAGAGGATGTAGTGTTCTCTAGCGGGAATCCTTTGACATCCAAGGATGTGGCCTTCAGCATCAATCGTTCCAAGAACCTGAATGGCAATGCCAGTCCTGCGGTAGAAAATGTTGCGGACATTGAGATTCCGGATGATTACACGGTTGTAATTACACTTAAAAAGCCAGATGCAGGGTTCCTGGTTAAGCTTGCTAACAATGCGTTCTGCATCCTGGACTCAGAAGTGGTGAAAGAGCACGGCGGAACCGATGCTGAAGATGCGTCGACTGCTGATACGGCACAGGAATGGCTGAATCAGAATTCAGCGGGTTCGGGAGCATATGTACTGGAAAGCTGGACCCAGAATGTGGAAGTTGTGCTAAACCGCAATGAGACTCACTGGGGTGAGGTGAAGAATGACAAGGTGATTTGTAAAGAAATGCCGGATGTCAATACGCAGATCCAAAACCTGCTACAGGGGGATATTGACATTGCCTTGAGTGTCAGCGCGGATAATGCTTCTCAACTGGAAGGACAGGATGGTGTGGAGCTTTATTATACGCCGGGAACGACAATTACCTTTCTGCTGATGAATCAGGATCCGGATATTGGCGGACCGATGGCAGATCCGAAAGTTCAGCAGGCGGTTCGCTATGCGATTAATTATAAAGAACTGCTTGAGATCAGTGGTGACTCGGCAGTGCTGCCGCTGAATATCGTACCGAAAGGATTTACTGGTGCTTTGGAGCAGAGCTCCGATTATACCGATATCGAAAAGGCGAAAGAGCTTCTGAAAGAAGCCGGATACGAAGATGGATTTACCGTTGAGTTTACTGTAGCAACCTATGATACTGAAGGGATGTCATGGACGACTCTGGGACAGAAGATCAAAGACGACCTGAGCAAGGTTGGAATCAATGCTGAGATCAAAACCAGTGAGATCGGTGTTGTAATTGACTCTTACCGTGAGGGGAAAGAACAATTCTTATTGATGCACTGGCATCCGGATTATCCGGACATTAACAATCAGCTGGCATTTCTGCCGGGTGAGACGGTAGGCTTGAGAGCAAATTGGGAAACTTCCGATAATGCGAAAATCGATGAACTGAAGAATATTATTATGACCGAATCGGACGAAGAGAAACGGGCAGAAGCATCTGAAGAACTTCAGCAGGTTCTGACTGAGGATATGCCGTATGCATTCCTGGTACAGCATCCGAAAGTGTTGGGATACAGATCAAACTTAGAGGGTATCCACTATTATGAAGTACAGAAAATTAATTTTCAGGATGTTGCTGTGAAGTAATTCAAATCTAACTAAGGGAGGCGAAAGGTAAGGTGGCAAAGTATATATTAAGGCGTTTACTCTTTGTATTATTTTTGTTGGTGGGAGTGAGCCTTCTGGTGTTTTTAATTTCACATTTGGTACCGAGTGACCCGGTAGCTGCCAACATGAGTCCCTCTGCGATGAGTGATCCGGAAGCGGTTGCCGTATACCGGGCCAAGTGGGGGCTGGACAAGCCGCTGTATCAGCAGTATTTTGTATATTTGATGAATCTGATCAGAGGAGATCTGGGAACTTCAATTCGGACGGGAAATCCGGTTATTCAGGACTTGGCGCAATTTTTCCCGGCTACTCTGGAGTTATCGCTTTTTGCCATGGTAATTGCGATTGCATTGGGTGTAACCTTTGGTGTGGTATCTGCGGTACACCGTGATAAACCGGTGGACTATGCGGTTCGGACCATTTCAATCGCGGGGGTATCAGTTCCAAATTTCTGGTTTGCCTTGCTGATGTTGTTTCTGTTTTATTCCAAACTGGGGATATTCCCCGGAGGCGGGAGGGTTGGCTCAAGAAGCACCACCCCTTCCGGAGGAACAGGGCTGTATGTACTGGATGGGATTTTGAGCGGGAACTGGGAGCTGGCAGGTGAAGCCTTTATGCATCTTTTACTTCCGGCGTTAGTACTGGGATTTTTTACGATGGGCCTGATCGCGCGGCAGACGCGGTCAAATCTATTAGAGGTAACATCGATGGATTATATCCGGACCGCCCGGGCAAAAGGCCTCTCCGGTGGAAAAGTAATTACCGGCCACGCATTGGGGAACGCCCTGATTCCGGTGATTACTGTAATGGGAATGGGGTTCTGCAATCTGCTCGGCGGGATGGTATTTGTTGAAAAGATCTTTTCCTGGCCAGGCATTGGACAGTATGCATATCTTTCGGCAACGACACTGGATTTCCCGGCGATCTGCGGAGTATCGCTGTTGATTGCCGTGATATATGTAGTGATGAATTTAATTATTGATATTCTGTATGGTATCATTGATCCGAGAGTGAGGTACAGCTAAATGAAAACAAAACTACATATGCCTAAAATTCTCAAATATAAGAATTTCTTGTTCAAATTGGGATTATGCATTTGTCTCGGATGGATATTGATAGCTATATTTGCACCGCTGATCGTGCCCCAGGATCCCTATGCGCAGGATATGGCCGCGCGTTTTCAGTCACCGGGCGCTGCCCACTGGTTCGGCACCGATGAACTGGGGAGAGATGTATTTTCGCGGGTATTGCTGGGCAGCCGGGTTTCGATTACAGCGGGCTTGGTTACGGTCTGTATCACGGTGGTTATGGGCTTATTCTACGGAGGTATCGCGGGATATGTCGGAGGTATTATCGATGATGTTATGATGCGTCTGGCAGAACTGGTGTCTGCATTTCCGCCGCTGATTCTGGCGATGGTAATTGCGGCTGCATTGGGGCCAAGTATCTTTAATTCGGTGTTCGCAATGACGATTATCTGGTGGCCGAATTATGCCCGGCTGATGCGGAGCATGGTGATTACCCTGAAGGAAAATGAGTACATCACCGCAGCGAAAACATTGGGAGCCAGCCATGTCCGGATTCTGTTTAAGGAAATCCTGCCCAATAGTATTGGCCCGCTCCTGGTTATGGCAACTCTCGATATCGGAAATGCGATCCTGACATTCGCCGGACTCAGCTTCCTGGGGCTGGGAACCCAGCCACCGATACCAGAATGGGGATCAATGGTGTCCGATGGTGTGAATAACATGAACTGCTGGTGGATTTCAACCTTCCCGGGCTTGTCGATATTTCTGATGTCGATCGGAGCAAATTTTGTCGGTGATGGAATGCGGGATTATATGGATCCAAAATTGCAGAAAGATTAGTAATCTAAAATTGCTGAGTAGCAAATATTTATTATTATGAAGCAGGTGGTTAGGTCAAAGTGGTCTGACCACCTGCTTTTAAATTCTATAATGCATATACTATTATTAAAATATCGAATATAATAATAAAGTCTAATTAGTTCTAAATGAATATTGGCTTAGGAGTGTAACATAAATGAATCAATGGAAGAAAATCTTTTTTACGATCTGGTCAGGTCAGGCGTTTTCCCAGTTTTCCAGTTCTGTTTTACAGTTTGCGATTGTATGGTATCTGACAGATAAAACGGGGTCTGCTTTAGTGTTATCCGCATCAATGCTGGTGGGTTTTTTACCACAGGGAATTTTAGGAGCGTTTATTGGTGTCTTTATCGATCGGTATAGCCGGAAAAAAATAATGATAATATCTGACTTATTGATCTCATTAGCCGGTTTTTTAATGGTTATTGCAGGATGGGGCGGCTTTCTCACAACAGAGTTAATCTTAGCAGTATTGTTGCTGCGCTCCATTGGATCAGCATTTCACACTCCATGTCTACAGGCTGTTACCCCTCAAATAGTTCCAAAAGAAGAGTTGACCCGGTGTGCAGGCTATTCTCAATCGCTGGAATCGATCTCACAGATACTAAGTCCGGCTCTTGCAGCGATTTTGTATCAGGCTTGGAGCTTAAGCGGAATCATATTATTAGATGTAATTGGAGCATTGATAGCAGTTTTTACCATAGTGATCAGTAAGATTCCAGAGCTTGATCAAAGTACTCATACAGAGAAAATACATGTTCTGCGTGAGGCGAAAGAAGGGTTTCAGATTCTGCAGACAAATAGAGGGATATTAGGATTAGTATTGGTCAGTGCGCTATATACTTTAGCATTGATGCCGACTAGTGCTTTATTTCCATTAATGAGTATGTCCTACTTTGGCGGTACCAGTACCTATGCCAGTATTGTAGAAGTGGTGTTCTCAGTTGGCTTACTGATAGGTTCATTGATATTGGGAAAATGGGGAGGAACAAAAAACAGGGTCTATACGATTATTGGTTCTTACCTGTTGATGTGTTTATGCCTGTTTATTTCCGGTATGCTTCCCAGTAATGGGTTTATCATCTTTGCGGTATGCTCGTGTCTCATGGGAATTTCAGGACCGTTTTACTGGGGGATGTATACACCAATATTGCAAAGTAATTTTGAAGCAAAGTATCTGGGGAGAATCATGTCGCTGACTACAAGTATGCGAGTGATCTGCTCACCGATAGGGTTGTCCTTTTCAGGTGTATTTGCAGAAACATTTGGTGTTGAGAAGTGGTTTTTGGTAGCAGGCGTAATATTATTGATTGCAATTATTTTGTGTATGGGTATACCGGCTATTCGTAACTGTGATAAAAAACATGAAAGTACATATTGACAATTGTCGACGTGATAGGTATTTGTCCCTATTGCATTTCAAGCTGCAAAGATGTGGCATGATACTGAACCGAACAGCCAAATGATTGTTTTTGAAAATGCAGGTCATTGTGTAAATATGGATGTACCGGATGTGTTTAATATAATTATGGAGAATTTTTGGGATGGAAAGTAGTTTAGAACTTCAACGGGCTGGCCGCAATCAGGCGATTACAGGGTTGTAAAATCTTTAAAAATCATTTAAAATATTTTCAACAGAAAGACAGAAAAACATAATGTGCATCTATGATGGAACAAAGTTAAAGGAGGGGTTTTGTTGTGAGCAATTTGAAAGGAATCGTAGAATTAAATGCTGTTGAATTATCAAAGGAAATACATAATAAAAAGGTGTCATGCCGGGAGGTTATGGAAGCTTATCTGAATCAGATCGATGCGGTAAATCCGGCGGTGAATGCTATTGTATCTCTGCGGGACAAGGATGAGCTTCTTAATGAAGCAAAAGAGAAGGATAATGCTCTGGCAGCAGGAAAAGACGATGGCTGGATGCACGGGTTTCCACAGGCGATTAAAGATTTAGAGGATACGAAAGGAATCCCTTCCACTTATGGTTCTCCTATTCTAAAGAATTATATCCCGGAAAAAGACAGTATTCTCGTTAAGCGGATGAAAGACGCCGGTTCTATTATTATCGGAAAGACAAACACACCGGAATGGGGTTTTGGTTCTCAGACATACAATGAGGTATTCGGTGCTACCGGTAATCCTTACGATCCTGCGGTGACATGCGGCGGCAGCAGTGGCGGTGCTGCATGCTCTTTGGCTCTGCGTATGCAGGCAGTAGCAGACGGAAGTGATTTTATGGGGTCTTTGCGTAATCCGGCAGGGTATTGTAATGTTTATGGATACCGTCCTTCCTGGGGGCGAATTCCGTCTCCCGGAGCAGATCTTTACCTGCAAAGCTGCGGTGTCCGCGGCCCGATGGCGAGAAAAGTAAGTGATCTGGCATTATTATTGTCTACACAGTCAGGATATCATGCTCCGGCACCTTACACTTTGGAAGATGATGCTGACTTAAAAGCCCTTACACCGGATAATGTAGATGATCGGTTGAAAACCGATGTCTCCGGAAGAAAGATTGCCTGGCTGGGTGACTGGAATGGATATCTGGCAATGGAAGACGGCATTTTGGATATGTGTAAAAATGCGCTTGGGAAATTGGAAGCAGTGGGTGTAAGCTTTGATGAAATCGAACCGCCGACCGATCCGGAAAAATTTTGGAATGAGGTATGGCTGCCTGTCCGCCACTTCGGAGCAATTGCCCTTCAAAGTCACTATGAAGATTCCGAACGAAGAAAAATGTTAAAGCCGGAGGCGATTTATGAGTATGAAGGTTTATTAAAATATAGTGCTCTGGATCTTTCTGCTTCCAGTATCAAAAGAGGACAATGGTACTCGGCGGTTATGAAGGTCTTTGAAACCTATGATTACATTGCAGTGCCAACGGCTCAGGTTTTCGCCTTTGATAAAAATATTCACTGGCCGAAAGAAGTAGCCGGCCGGGAAATGGATACCTATCATCGATGGATGGAAATCGTAACCCACTGGACCGTAAGCGGCTGTCCGGTAGCGGCTGTTCCTGCCGGTTTGAATGAGAAGGGTCAGTCCATGGGCATTCAGATCATTGGAAAACCCCGCAGTGATTATGATCTGATGCAGTTTGCTTATGCATATGAGCAGGTGAATGATGTTGTCAGCCAGTATCGGCCGGCATTGCTGAATAACGAATATTGATATTATCCCGCATAATTTTTTCAAAATGGAGAGTTTATGAAAAAAGCTATTGTTTTTGTATTAACGATTCTTATACTATTCTCAGCATTCGTAACACAAAGTTATGCATTGTCAGATGCGCAATCTGCGGCAATACAAGCGTTGCTGGATGATGCCTGCCGTATATCAGGTGTGCCGGGAATGTCAATCTCAATACTTGCTGATGATGAAGTGCTCTACTTTTCTTCCGGGTATGCAGACCGTGAAAAGGGGTTGTCTGCAAGTGAAAATACACTATATGAATTGGCCTCGGTAAGTAAAGCTTTTACCGGCATGGGTATTCTGCTGTTGGAAGAGCAGGGGCTGCTGTCAATGACTGACACTGTCCAAAAATATTTACCTTGGTTTACGCTAAAGTATCAGGGAAAACCTGTTAATATGCAAAGCGTTACACTCAATAACTTTCTTCATCACACCAGCGGTCTGACAAATAGCAGGCATACTCAAAATATTCCACAAGGCAATACGCCGGATTTACTGCAAAAGACTGTGGAAATGCTGGTAGATGCTGACTTGGCGTTTCCTCCCGGTGAACAGTATAATTATGGAACCGTTAATTATGATGTGTTGGGTTTGGTTATTGAGACTGTGTCGGGACAAAGCTATGAAGATTTTATGAGGGAACAGGTGTTTCGGCCGTTAGGTCTTCACCAGACGTATGTTTATAAAGAAGATGCGTGGGCCACCGGACAGTTGGCTCAGGGCTACCGTTCCTCCTTTTTTATGACAACTCCATATAACGCACCGGATTATGCCGGGAATAAACCCGCAGGCTATATCATTTCTTGTACAAAAGATATGGCGCGTTGGATGGGCATACAGATGGGTATTGTGCAGGACATACCCGAAATATTCCATACGGTTATCGAAAAATCACATCAGGGTGATGTGTCCGTTCCGGCTGTCAACGAAATGTATTATGCGGCGGGCTGGTTGGTAAACGCCGAGCAAACGATTATAGAGCACTCAGGGGGCAACCCCAATTTCAGTACGGAAGTGGCCATACTGTCAAATGAACAAACAGCGGTATGCTTGCTGACCAACGGTGCAAATACCAATATCAGCCTGGTACTAAAAGTTAAAGATATATTAGACGGCAATCTAACGCAGTCATATGAAATAAGCGGCACACAGCTTTTGGACATTACTTTATCGTCTGCCACAATCATTTTTTGCCTATTGGCTATTCTGTTCTTTCTCTTAGGATTACGCAGAAAGAAAACGAATAAGCGGCAGCCAATGACAAAAAGGAGAATAATTGTAACAGTTATTTTGCTGATCGCTACGATTGCCCTGTGTATAATGTGCTGTGCTTTTGATTGGTCAACGATACTAATTTGGCAAACATACAGTATTCTTGCAGCTTTGATTTCGTTGGCATTATTAACAGCAAGCATTACATGGTTTGTGTATCCGCTTATGGATTATTAATCAGCCTGGTTTACATTGCAGGATATACCGTGGGATATTTGGGATAATGAATTTTATAATAATGTTTTTAGGCCAACTATCTATGTCCGGTAGTTGGTTTTTTAATAGTAAATCGTAGTGGTGAAAGAAGAGAATGGTAACAGCTTGTAAGGGGATATATCTAATATCGGTGGTCACAATTGGTATTAATTGACATATTATAAAATGCTTGGTAAAATAAATGCAGATATAAGGTGTTGCTGTAGGCGGTCACCCAAAATATTTAGTTTCACTCAAAAGTGATTTTATTCTGACGAGGGAGACGGATCACTTTTCTGCATAATTTATATATGGATATACACAGGAGGATAATTATGACACCACCATTGAAAAATGATACCAACGAATCTAATGCAGTTGCTTCATCATTTGTTAATAATGCAGCCAGCTTTGCTAATCAAAGTGTCAACTATGCAGCATCGACCACTATTGCCGCAGTATCAAATGACAAAGACTGTCACCAGACTGAAAAGAACGCTGTAACCAGTTATCAGGAATTATTGATATTGGATGGAGAGAATATCAAATCTCTGGGAGAAGAATTTGCTAATCTGGATTTAACAATTGGTCTACAGATGAAAAATGGACAGTAGGGAGAAAAATTATGAATGAGACATATGAGGATATTCAAAGAGAACTGCATAAATTAGAAGATCAGCAGGATGATTTAGAAAGATTTGTACGGAAAGTTGAACAAAAAGAAGAGGAACTAATATTTCAGGAACAGAGATTTTTGTCAGAAAATGAAAGGCGCATTCAAGATTGGAGACATGATAATAATGCTCAGAAATTATTATTAGAACAACAAGAAATTGTTCAAAAACTCTTTTATAACCGGCTTGATTTTATGAACGGAGATTTGAAAGAGATAAAAAAAGCGAAAGAAAAAATCTCCAGACAAGAAGATGAATGCTACAGGCGTATGCAGAATCTTGATCTTGAAGGAGAGGAGACAGAAAATGGGAAGAATTATTAAACCAGATGAGGTTTGTACACAGGCCAATGAAACAATTAGTGCATTACAATCTCATAATGAAGCCCTCCACAAAGTTTTACCTAATATCACATTATTTATGAATAATGAGGTTTTGGCGGGAAATGCCTGGAATAGTGTAAAAAATCAAATGTCTAATCATGAATTAGTAGTTCAGGGGTTAATCTGTGCAAATGACCAGGCAGTTATGGATAATGAAACATTAATGAGCCAGGCAGGAGATGAAGAGCTGATCGAAGATGATATTGAACAGGCAATTGCGGAATCAGAAAATAGCATTAGTCAATGTCAAAATAATATAGCTTATTATCAGCAGCAATGTGTTAACCTTGGATCTTTGGATTTGTTAATTTTTGCACCCTATATAGAATATGCCAAATTACAAATCAATTATAATGAATTACTTATAAATAATTTAGAGAAGTTTATTCAAGCAATGAAAGATAAGATTGCTAAAATTGATTCAATTGAAGCAGCTACGAATGATTTGTTTTTGTCGGCGAAGGGCCTATATAGTGATATAGATACCGGAATGTCTGTTATTCAGGGAGCCTGGAACGGGAGTGGATTTACAATCTCGGAAAATACCAGTTGGAAAAGTTCTTTGAGGAATGCCTGGGATGCCAGAGAAGTAAGATTAAGGAATAAAGTATTTAATTCAGATGGAACTCTCAAAGAGGCATTTGTTCAAGAGATATCGAATAAATCAATGGTAGATATGACACCAGAAGAGCTGGAAATGTTTAACCTAATGATTGAACGGATTTTAAGCGAGGAGGTAACAGTTAAAGAATTAACTATGGTTATAGATTGTTACTATACTCCTGAGTTTGAAGGCCAGAGAAGGAGAAAAGACACCGCAGTAGAATTTGGCTGCTATATTGATTCTTATGTTGAGATACGAGCATTATGTGGGGACGCAACACGGGGTGAAATGCAGAGGGCAATGCTATTTAATGCAGTTTTTTCACATGATTCCTTCGGAAAACTGGGTGAAGTTAATTATGATAGTACAAACAATGTATATACATTTCGATATTCTAATCCTGACAATATGGCTCCTGGAGGTACAATAACAAGCTATAAATGGAGTAATATAAGTGTGGGCTTAGTTGGTTATCAAGATCAGGGAACCGATATAGCTGATCAAAATGGTGATTATTTGTTGAGTGGTTTATTAGGATTTGATATTAGTGAGTCAATAAGAAGTACAATTGTATTAAAAGCAACCTCAAAATGTATTCAAAATGCAGCTAAATCTTCTATTAATCAACCGATCCTAAGCAAAATACTGCCGGAGCTTGTTCCGTCAGGAATTGGAGCTGTTATAAGTTATGCGGAAGGTATTGGGATTGCCGGTCAAGGAAAAAAAATTGCCGAGATTGATGATTGTGGGCTTGCATTAAGTAATTTAGATTTATTTTATTCATCTGCTTTTGATGGAAATGTTTATAGTTATAAGAGTCAAATCTACCCCAGTCAAAATACGATGAATCTGATAAATGGCTTTAATGAATATTTAGATAATGATAATAAGATATCGTATTCAGAATTAAGAACTGATCCAAATGGAGTTGCAGAGAAGCTAAAAAGCTTAGAAATACTTAGTGTGTACAAGGATAAGATAATTAAAAAATTAGGTTCTGAATATCTATCAGCAGAGGAGGTGATAGGAATTGATAACGAATAGGCAAAAAACGATAATTGCCGTAGTAATATTAATAGTTACGGCTGTGGCAGTAATAGGGTTTTATAATAAATATCAGATAAGTCAGGTGGAAAAAGAAAAGCTCGCTTATGAGCATAGAACTTATCGATGGGTGATGGGCGTTTTGGGACGTTCGGATTTGGCACATTACTATAAGCAATCATCATATGATGAAAGGTATTATCAGGAATTTTTAGAAGATGAAAATGTTCCGGTCAGATTACGATATTTAAAAGAATACATGGAGAAAAATCATCCTGATATAGGATATTGCCAAAACCATCTTGAAATAACAATGGACCGGCTAAGAGAAGAGCCTATAGAAGTAGGCGAAGAGCTGCGTTTACTAGCAGGAGAATTAGAAAAAAAGAATATATACATATCTGATGTTATAACCATGATCACCATGGAAATGATGGATAATGATGAATATACAGAACTTCTGGGATTTCCTACTGATGAGCAGAACACTTATCGATGGGTGATGGAGGTTCTGGGGCGTTCGGATTTGGCAGGTCAATATAAGAAATCATTATATGATGAAAAGTATTATCAGGAATTTTTAGAAGATGAAAATGTTCCGGTTAGATTACGGTATTTAAAAGAATATATGGAGAAAAATCATCCTGATATAGGATATTGTGAGAAACATCTTGAAATAACAATGGATCGGCTAAGAGAAGAGCCTATAGAAGTAGGTGAAGAACTGCGTTTAATAGAGGAAGAATTAAAGGGAAAGAATAGCGACTTGTATGATGTTATAGACCTTATCGACCAGGAAATGATTGCTAATGAAGAATATGTAGAACTTCCTGAATAAGGGGATGGTATTGGGATTGCCGGTCAAGGGGAAAAAGGTTCTTTCCAATATTAATTGAATAACCCCTTGCTTACATCTAAACTGTTGATTAGTTATGTTTGTCATTATATAATTAAGAAAAAGTGGTCAAACAAAGGGAGGTTGCATATGCTGAAGGTACTGATAGCAGACGATGAGCAAAAAGTCTGTCAACTAATTGTGAATATTATTGACTGGAATGCGCTTGGTTTTGAAATCGTGGGAGTCGTGAATGATGGACTGGCAGCATATAAGTTTTTACAAGAACATTCGGTAGATCTGATGCTGACTGATATACGTATGCCTGGATGCGACGGGATGGAGCTGATTCAGAAGGCTCAGGTTTTAAATCCGCATCTGTATTTTATTATCATCAGCGGATATAGCCAGTTTGATCATGCTCAGCAGGCTATTCGGTTTGGCGTGGAAGATTATCTGCTGAAGCCGATTCGAAAAAAAGATCTGGTGGCAGCCCTTAAAAAGATTATGGACAGACATCAGGAGGAGGTACAAGATAACCAAAAGCGGGTTGATTTTGACAAGCTGCTGAAGGAAAATACAGAAAGAATAAAGCGGAGTCTGGTAGAGGATATATTGAAAAAGCCGGAGAAATTCGGCGGCTTTTTCCGGCGCCAGAAGGTAAATGAAGACTACCATTATCAGTTTACAGATGATTGCTACCTTACCATCCTTGTAAAAGTGCTTCCGGTCACCCGTAAAGAAGATGTGGATACCAGAAGAGTGTTGCTTCAGAAGGGAAAAGAAGTCATTGAAGAATTTACCGAGGGTATCGGCGGAGAGAGAGTATTAAATATTGTAGACGAAAATATTTATGGTATTTTTAACGGAACCGGGGAGGATATTGACAAACTGCCCCGCAGACTCAAAAAAGCAAAATTTGAATTAATGCGTCTTCAAGATATTTTTGAAGAGATACATACTTACATTGCTCTGGGTAAAATCATTGATAATTTTCAGGATATTCTGGTTAGTTTAAGACAAGCGGAAGCGGCAATGCAGAGTCGTTTTTACTATGGTGAAGAATTCTTTTTGGAGGCTGCGGGCGGAGCAGATGGTAAAGAAGCCGGAAATCAGATCATAGATAACACATTTAAAAAGAATTTTCTGGGTTATATTGAAACTATGGATATGGATAATATTGAGCATCAGATAAACCATATCCGGGAGACTCTGGAATCCAGCACTCTGAAAGACGGCAGTGCGGTGGTCACGGCATATAGAGAACTATTGTCTGTTTTCTACTTTGGCACTCATAGCTATAATATTATCATACCGGATCAGTACAATGAGCTGCTTGAGCAGTTGGAGCTATACGGTACTATTGGCGAAGTATTTTCACACTTGAAGGATTACATGATTAAATCCTTAAAACACTGGATGGAAGAAAAGAAATATGTTGAATCCAAACCGATTAGAGTTGCCAAGCAGTACATTGCGCAAAATTATTTTCGGCCGCTGACGCTTGAGATAGTCAGCAGTGAAATTGGCTTTAATCCGACTTATTTTTCCGGCGTGTTCAAAAAAGAAACGGATATGAATTTCTCGGCGTATCTAGTGGAAGTACGGATTGAAAATGCCAAGAATATGCTTCTCAATAGTAAGCAGACTGTGGAAGATATATCAATTGCGGTTGGATATTCCGATATAAAGTATTTTTCCAGATTATTTAAAAAGATGACCGGCGTCACGCCCACGGAATTTCGGCGCCTGTATAATTAGCAGGAGGAAGAATGATGAAATTAACGATGTCGGATCGGGTGTGGTTGTTAGTGCGGATTTTAATAATACTGGGTTTGTTCAATCTGGGGATATTGGTGTTTTTAGTTGTCTCCGGGAGAATTCCGATGGTGCCGTTTGGCTGGCTCGCAGCCGCTGGAATATTATTGTATGCCGGTGTTGGTGTTGGTTTCGTTAAATATCTTCGCAGACCTTTTGAAGAGATGGCAAAACTTTATCAGCGGTTTTCCGATGGACAGGCATATGAAGAATTGTTTAAGAGTGAGCATGTTCTTATGCCACAGTGGGATAAGGTATTGAACAAATTCCACCGCCTGCTGAATAAACAGGATGCCATCAAGATGTCAAAGAAGCAGGCCGAATATCTGGCACTGCAAAATCAGATCAACCCTCATTTTCTTTATAATACCCTTGAAGCAATAAGGGGGGATGCCATTTGTGCCGGTATGGACAGCATTGCCGAGACCACCGAGGCATTATCGATATTCTTTCGGTATTCCATAACCGGCGTGAACCATCTGGTAACTCTGGAAGAGGAAATTGATAATGTTGAGAACTATTTTAAAATACAATATTATCGTTTTGGCGAGAAGCTTAAAATCAGACTGAATTATCCGGAAGATGAAGAAGTGTTCCGGTTAGAGATTCCCAAGCTGACCATTCAGCCATTTGTAGAGAACGCAATTTATCATGGGTTGGAAAGAAAGATACAAGGCGGAATTATCGAAGTGAAAATCGAAACAACGTCAAGCAGGCTGTTGATAACAGTATCCGATGATGGTGTCGGTATGCTGGAGGATACGGTGAGTAAAATCAATAGTTACCTGGAGAAGGTTGCGGTAGCACATGTTGGCGAGAATCACCGGAAACGCGGCGGCATTGCTATGAAAAATGTAAACAGCAGGATCAAGCTGCTGTTTGGGGAAGAATATGGTGTTCAGGTATACAGTACGGTTAATATCGGTACTGATATTAAAATAATACTGCCCAAAATAAGAAAGGGTGAATATGAAAAAAGAGCTGATGAGAATTGACAACATAAAAAAGGGCAATGTACTCAAATGGATTCAGCTGCAGATCTTTGAAGGAGAGATTATTCATTGTGTATTTAATAATGTTCAGGAGAAATCTTTGTTTCTGGACATTATAACCGGCAGGAGCAGGGCTGATTTCGGGAAACTGTACTGCGATGAGCAGGAGGTGCCGGAAGAGCGGATGCTGGTGCTGTTTGAAAAATATGCAGCGGCTATCTCCGGCAAAAGTACTCTGATCGAATCGGTGACCATTTTGGAGAACCTCTTCCTAATTCGCGGTGAAGTGAAAGAGCAATGGGCAAGATATAGGGAATACAGGCAGAAAGCGGAACAAGTACTGCGCAAATTCAATGTCGATATAGATATCAGTATGCCGACCGAAAAGCTGAGTTCATTTGAAAAGATACAGTTAGAAATCATAAAGGGATATCTGCTTGAGAAAAGAATTTTGATTCTCACGGCCATTAGTAATACGCTCAGTAATAACGAGAATAAAGTTCTGTGGGCACTGATAGAAAAACTAAAAGATATGGGAATATCCTGTATCATTGCGGAACCGCTGGAAGATATCAGTTTTTTACACACTGACCGGGTGGTCATTATAAAAGACGGAAAAACCTGCGCTGTCAAAGACATTGATGAATGTGATTATACCATGCTTCACACCATTTTGTACCGGTACAATATAACACGGAGCGATGAGCGGGAAATTATGACGGTGGATACCGATAATGAAGGAAAAATTCAGTTAGAACAAATTGATAACGGATTTCTTAAAAACATCTCGATTTCGGTTACTAAGGGTGAAGTAGTAAAATTGTTCTGTGTCGATGAAAGAAGTTACGAACAGATTACCGGTTTTTTCAGAGGCCGTATAAAAGTGAACAGGGGCCGGATTAAAACGGATGGCAGCGCCCGGGAAATAAGAAAAACCATTCACGGTGTTAAAGATGGAATAGGGGTTCTGGAAGGGAATCCGGTGACTCAGCTGTTGTTTATGGATCTTACCGCCATGGACAATCTTCAAATGCTGCTTTCGCAAAAAGCAAATGGGATATGGCTTCAGCCAAAGTATAAAAAAAGTATTCAGCTGCTGCTGAAGGGAATTTTGGATGAAGATGTCTATAGTAAAGAGATGAAAAATTTGACTAATTCAGAGGTTCAGAAGATTGCATATTGCAGATGGCTGATCTATTCCCCTGAATTACTGGTTTGTATACAGCCTTTTGCTGACGGTGATATTCAGGCACGGGAAACTGCGAGAGAGATGATATATCTGCTGGAAAAGAGAAATATCCCCATTCTCATCATTACCAGCAATACTCTGGAATTCAATTACTGCCGGGGGAAGGAGATTTATATAAGGCGGGGAAAAGTGATATCTAAAGAAGAGGCATATGATACGTTACATTCTGGAAATCGTTCATAATTAAGGATAAAGACCTGCTGTGTGAAAACATGGGAGGTTTTTTTAAGACCCATTTATGTACATAATGGATAAAAAAATAACAATATATAAAAAAGAATTATGTGAAACGCACAATATGTGAAGATATTCACCCCTGTTGTGAAGATGTTGAGTATGAGTAAAAAAAAGAATGTGCTAACATTGCATTAACAAATGAGACCACACGATAATTAGTGAAGATTGCAGGAGGGAGATATGGAAGAGGTAAACAAATCACAAAATGATGTAGTACTGGAAGCCACGGGCATTACCAAACAATTCCCCGGCGTGAAGGCATTATCCAATGTGGATTTTAGTTTGCGCAAGGGACAGGTTCATGCTCTGATGGGTGAGAATGGAGCTGGCAAATCTACGCTTATGAAGATCATCACCGGAATTTATCAGCCGGATGAGGGAGAGATATGCCTGCGTGGAGAAAAAGTAGTGTTTCAGACGCCTAAGCATGCCCTGAAACATAAAATTGCAATGATTCATCAGGAACTCAGTCCAATCATGGATATGACGGTTGCAGAAAATGTTTTTTTGGGAAAAGAGTTTTTAAAGGGAAAATTCATTGATTATAGAAAGATGAATGAGGAAGCCGCACAACTCCTGCATAAAGTGGGGATGAATCTGCCGCCGGGGATACTGATGAAACATCTGACCGTTTCACAGATGCAGATGGTTGAAATTGCGAAAGCAATATCCTATGACGCAGAAATTATTATTATGGATGAACCGTCGGCTACGATTACAGAAAGAGAAGTGGAAAATCTATTTGCTATTATTGAAAGTTTAAAGTCGGAGGGCCGCTGTATTGTATACATTACTCATAAGATGGATGAGGTGTTTAAAATAGCAGATGTCATAACGGTGCTGAGGGACGGGCGTTATATAGGAACTTATGAAGCCGGTTCTATTGATGAAAATCAACTGGTTGTAAAGATGGTTGACCGCGAGCTGGCAGAGATATATCCCAAGCGCGAGAAACATCTGGGAGAAGTGGTCCTAAAGCTTGAAGGATTTAGTCAAGAGGGTGTGTTTGAAGATATATCATTTGCTTTGAGAAAGGGAGAAATCCTGGGATTTTCAGGTTTGATTGGATCGGGCAGAACAGAAATTATGAATGCGCTTTTCGGTATTACCCAGTCCACATCGGGTAGTATATACATAAATGGCGAGAAGATGGAAAAACCAACGCCTCATAAGATGATATCCCAGGGAATCGGCTATGTAACCGAGGATCGTAAAGGCAATGGCCTGGTTTTGGACATGAGTGTCTATGATAATATTATCCTTCCCTCACTTTCCAAATTCTCATCCGGCATCGGGTGGATTAACCGCAGAAAGTCATGGACGGTCAGTGAGGATTACCGGACAAGGCTAAATATTAAGACACCATCCCTTATGCAGAGTGCTAAGCAGCTGAGCGGGGGTAACCAGCAGAAGATCGTTCTGGCAAAATGGCTGATTCTGAACCCCGACATTTTGATATTTGATGAACCGACCAGGGGAATTGACGTCGGAGCCAAAGCGGAGATTTACAAATTGGTTGCGAAACTGGCGGATGACGGTAAAGCTATTATATTTATATCGTCGGAGATGCCGGAGATTATGGGGATGTCTGATCGTGTATTGGTTTTTTATGAGGGACAGAAAAAGGGAGAATTAGCCAGGGAAGAGGCCACACAGGAGAGAATTATGATGTATGCTTCAGATCTTCACGAAGGAGGAAATGAGAATGAGTGAGAAAAAGAAGGGGATTGATAAGAAGTGGATTCAGACCTATATGCTGATCTTTATCGTAATCGGCCTGGTGGTTGTCATGGCGGTTGTTTCACCGAATTTTCTGACCACCACAAACCTGCTTAATGTTGTCAGGCAGATTGCCATCAATGGAATTTTGGCAATTGGTATGACTGTTGTCTGTCTTACCGGCGGCATCGATCTGTCTGTTGGTTCGATCGTAGCATTTTCCGGCATTGTTACCGCCGGTCTGTTGAGAGACTCAGGACTGCCGATGATTGTAGTCGTATTAATCGCTGTCGTAGTAGGAGCCTTGATGGGTCTTTATAATGGATACTTTGTTGCATATTGGAATGCTGCTCCGTTTGTGGTGACCCTTTCAATGATGACCATTGGGCGGGGGATGACTTATGTGTATTGTGACGGGCGGCCGATTTCTAATCTGCCGACAAACTTTCTGGCAATCGGAAAAGGGAGCATCGCAGGGATACCGGTTCCGACAATTATTCTAATTATAGTCTTTTTACTGGCAAGTGTAATGCTGACCAAGCTTAAATTCGGCAGATACATCTATGCGGTTGGCGGCAATGATAATGCTGCGATGGTATCAGGGATCAATGTGAAGCGGATTAAAATGATGGTTTATGTTCTGAGCGGAACTGCCTGTGGAATTGCTGCGATTATTCTTACGGCGAGAGTTTCGGCCGGACTGCCGACAGCCGGCAGCGGGTATGAACTGGATGCGATTGCCGCGACAGTCATCGGCGGGACCAGCCTGTCAGGCGGGCGCGGAAGACTTTGGGGGACCATCGTGGGAGCAATCCTGCTGGGGATTGTCAACAATGGACTGGATTTGCTCAATGTTTCATCGTTTTATCAGCAAATTGTCAAGGGATTGATCATTCTCGGGGCGATTCTGATAGATTCAAAACGAAACCAATAAAAAGGAGGAAAGAAAAATGAAGAAAAAGGTGTTATCAATGTTACTGGTTATCGCTATGACTGCGGGGTTAGCTATGGGGTGCAGCAGCGGTGTGGATGAAGATGGCGGGGGAGAAACTGCCGGGACCAAAAGCAGCAAAAGCAAAGAAGATGGTTATACCATCGGATGTACGGTATACTACATGACTGAATTTGTAACTCTGATGGTAGAAGGGATGCAGTCCAGGGCAGATGATCTGGGATGTGACCTGGTAATGCTGGATGCCGGTCAGGATGCCCAGAACCAGATTACCCAGGTTGAAAATTTAATTGCCCAAAAGGTGGATGTTATCATTGTTGCGGCGGTGGACTCCGATGCTATATTACCGGCCATTGAAATGTGCGATCAGGCGGGAATTCCCCTCATTGGTGTAAATATGCTCTTTAATACCGATGAGCCGTATCACTATGTAGGTCCTGATGATGTATTAGCAGGAGAATTGGAAATGCAGAATGCTATCGACAAAATTGGCGGTGAAGGAAATGTTGTTATTCTGGAAGGACCAATTGGACAGTCTGCTCAGATCCAGCGTCTGGAAGGAAATGAAAATGTCTTAGCGAAGTATGAAGGCAAAATCGAGGTGCTGGCACAGCAGACGGCAAATTGGAGCAGAGAAGAAGCACTGACGCTGGTAGAGAACTGGCTTGAAACCTTCAGCGGAGAAATCGATGCCATAGTAGCCCATAATGACGAGATGGCACTCGGTGCAATTCAGGCTTTAGAAGCAGCCGGACTTACAGATCAAATCGTTGTTACCGGGGTAGATGCAATTCTCGATGGATGTAATGCCATCAGTGACGGTACATTGCTGGGCAGTGTATATCAGGATGCAGCCAAAGAAGGAAGCGATGCGGTGCAGAAAGCATATGATGTCCTGGAAGGAACGTTAACGGAGAAAGAATTATCTTACATCGATATGAAATGGATTACGAAAGATAATGTGGATGAGCTTTTAACCACAATTTATGCAGAATAGCCCAGGTTACTCTGGGAAACCATTGTGGCCGGGATTATTCCCGGCCATATAAAAACAGGGGTTTGTTAAAATATAATCAGAAAAGAGGTATAGGACATGATGGGAAAAATGAATGCAGCAGTGCTGACAGGAGCAAAAAAGATGGAATGGGTCGAGCGGGAGATTCCCCAGCCAGAGAAAGGTGAGATTCAGGTCAAGTTAGAGTATGTCGGAGTCTGCGGGTCCGACCTTCATTTCTATGAAATGGGCAGACTTGGTAACTGGGTTCCTGACGGTCCGCTGGTTCTGGGACATGAACCGGGTGGTGTGGTCACGGAAGTAGGCGAAGGCGTCGAAGACTTTGAAGTCGGTGACAGGGTAGCGATAGAGCCGGGGGTATCCTGTAAAGAATGTGAAATGTGTAAGAAAGGCCTTTACAATCTGTGTTATAACATGTCTTTTATGGCTATTCCAAATGAACGGGAAGGAGTATTTTCAGATTACTGTGTTCATCCGGCTAATATGTGTTATAAATTGCCGGAGAATATGGATACCATGGAAGGCGCGTTGATTGAACCGCTGGCAGTGGGATTTCATGCAGCCGCAATCGGTGAGGCGGAAATCGGACAGAGTGCAGTTGTTCTGGGGTGCGGATGTATCGGTCTGGTAACCATTATGGTTTTAAGAGCCCGGGGAATTAAAGAAATCTATGCTGTGGATGTGATAGAAAAAAGATTGGCAAAAGCAGAAGAAGTCGGTGCGAAAAAGGTCTTCAATGCCAAATCGGAGAATATCGAAGAATTTGTCAAAGGGCTTCCCGGCGGAGGTGTTGATCTGGTATTTGAAACAGCAGGGACTGAATTTACCACCAAGCAATCTGCTAAATTGATTAAAAACGGCGGCCGGGTTGTGCTGGTCGGGATGTGTGCGGAGCCGGAGGTGCTGATGGATCTTGGCAGTCTTAGTGCAAAAGAAGGCGATGTGAAGACAATTTTTAGATATCGAAATTTATATCCTGCGGCGATTAAAGCGGTTCAGGAAGGAAGTATACCGTTGAAGTCAATCGTATCACATGAATTTGATTTCAAAGATGTGATTGAAGGTGTTGCCTATAATGTAGACAATAAGGCTGATGTAATTAAAGCAGTTATTAAATATTAAATATCGGAAAATGCGAAGGGGCAGTGAATATGAAAAAGATAATTAATGAACCGGACAATATCATAGATGAGGCGATGGAAGGTTTTATCAGCGGGCATTCGCGCTGGTATGAAAAGCATCCGGAAGTAAATGGTGTTCTGTTCAAGGAGAAACGGCAGGGTAAGGTGGCTCTGGTCTCCGGCGGGGGCAGCGGGCATGAGCCGATGTTCTCAGGATTCGTCGGAAAGGGACTGGCAGATGCCGCGGCCTGCGGAAATATTTTTGCGTCACCCGATCCCAATACTGTTTATGAAACTGCTAAAGCGGTAGAGAGCGGAAAAGGCGTACTTTTTGTATACGGCTGCTATGCCGGAGACAATTTAAATTTCGATATGGGTGAGGAGTTTTTAAATGATGATGATATTCAGACCGCTCATGTAAGAGTCTGGGATGATGTGGCTTCGGCTCCGAAAGACAGAATCGAAGACCGGCGCGGAATTGCAGGTGATGTATTTATCCTGAAGGTTGCCGGAGCAGCCTGCGATTCGGGAAAAGATCTGGCAGAGGTAACCCGTATAACAGAAAAAGCCCGTGATAATACCACGTCGATTGGAATTGCCACGCAGCCGGGGCAGCTTCCGGGTCTTGATAAACCCATTTTTGAATTAGGTGATGATGAAATTGAATATGGAATGGGAATCCACGGTGAACCGGGAATTGAAAGAACAAAGATGCGGCCGGCCGATGAATTGGCGGAGATTCTTTATAATAATCTGATGGGTGAATCTGATATTGAAGCAGGAGATGAGATATGCGTTCTGATTAATAGTCTTGGTTCGACAACCATTCTGGAGCTTAGCATCGTGTACCGTAAAGTGAAGGAATTACTCGACCGGGATGGGATAAAGGTGTATGATTCAGATATGAATAATTACTGTACCTCTCAGGAAATGGGTGGGTTTTCAATTACGTTTCTAAAACTGGATGAGGAATTAAAACAATACTATGATGCTCCTTGTTTTTCACCTTACTACGCGAAGGAGGGAAGATAATATGGATACATTAAATGCGGTGCAGTCAAAGGCAATGTTAATATACATAGCGGATAAAGTGATTGCCGGGAAAGCTTATTTAACAGAGATTGACAGTGCAATTGGTGATGGCGATCACGGCATCGGAATGGCGGGAGGTATGCAGAAGGCTAAAGATAAGCTTGAAAAGCAGGACTTCGAGAGCGCCTATGATGTATTTGCGGCAGCTGGAAAAGCTATGCTTATGTCAATGGGCGGAGCTTCGGGTGTTATCTTTGGCAGCCTCTATTTGGCCGGAGCCAAGGGCATGGAACCAAAGGCGGAGTTAACCGCAGAAGATTTGGCAGGGATGATGCGTAAGAGCCTGGATGCGATCAAGGAACGGGGCAAAGCTCAGGTGGGTGATAAGACGATGGTAGATGCTCTGGAGCCGGCAGTCCTGGCGATGGAGGAAACTTATCAGTGCGGACTTCTGGAAATGCTGAAGCAAGCGGAAGAAGCGGCGGCCGGAGGTCTTGAAGATACCAAGAAATATATTGCCAAATTTGGCCGGGCCAAGTCTTTGATGGAACGGGCAGTTGGTCATCAGGACGCAGGAGCAACCTCAGTATGGTTAATATTTCAGGGGATGAGAGAATTTGTTCAGACAGGAGAACAACAGTATCCATCCGGTGCAGATGCCAGATAATCCTTATCTGGAATTAGTTGAAAAATAGTACTTAATAATTATAATAGTTTTGGTTTTGTGTGGAACCGTCGATTTATGCTCCGCGGAAAGGATAAGGTAAAAATCGAATGGGGATTGCTTGCAATCGCTCATAACATAGCAAAAATGGCATTGGAGATGTAGCGGTCCAGTGCCATTTTTACATATCGACTCATTTTTTAATAAAAAGTGAGGGCCTCCCACTTTTATTAAGTTCAAAAACTTATAGTTTTGGGACACCCTCTAAGTCGGAGTGACAAGATTTGAACTTGCGATCTCTACGCTCACTGAACAACGTGTTTAGTGGGTTTGCAAGGGGTAAAATCGCGTCCCAACCGAATCCCAACCAATGATCAAAATAAACAAGCGACCTAAATGGTCGGAAAGGAGAACTTGTATATCCACATATTACAATATAGTTATTTCAAACTAAAAATCAAACGGTAGTATTATGTGAATACATAGTACTACCGTTTAAATTAGAAAGAAACCAGAACAATATTAAAATGAAAAAACTCCTATATTATTTATCATGATGATAAGTCTTAATTGCAGTTGGCTGATTATTTTTAGCTTAATAATAAAAACATGCGGAGCATAAATGTTGCAATAAAAAGACTCTGAAATCGTTCAAAATATGATTTAAAATAAAAATTTGCACAAGTTGCGCAAAAACGATTGACAAAAGACGTTGCGGTAATATATAATAGAGCAAAAGGATATGGGGTGTCGATTATGTTATTGCAATTTTCATGTGAAAATCATAAATCAATTAAGAATAAAGTGGTTTTTTCTACAACAGCTTCAAATGATGTAAATAAAGACGAGCTTATGCAATTTGATAATAACTATGTTATACGGTCGGCAGCAATATATGGAGCAAATGGCTCTGGGAAAAGTAATTTTATTAGTGCCTTAGAATTTGTAAGAGCACTTGTTGTTGAAAGCATTAAACATCAACCAGGGCAAGGAGTGTTTCAAGCACTACATAAATTAAGTGAAAGAATGGCACCTAGTATATACAACATTCAATTTGTGAAAAATAGAATAAAATATGTATACGAATTTTCAATAAAAGAAAATTTAGTGAGTTCAGAATATCTATACTATTATCCTAATGGGAGAAAAACAATTATTTTTGAAAGAAATGGTTTGAATATTTATCCTGGTGATAAATATAAGTCAGTGTTTGAATTAAGCTTAGGAGTTCTAAAAGATAATCGTTTATTTTTATCTTGTGCGGCTAATTATACAAATTTGAAAGAGATCGAAGATGCTTTTTTATTTTTTAATAATGATATGGTTATATACAATCCAAACACTAATATCAATCCTGGTAGCTGGATTGAAAAATCGATAAAACTATTGCAGGAAAATAAAGTAGTAAAAGAATTCTTTGTAGATATACTGAAAACATTGCAGACTGGAATAACTGATATTAAAGTTAAGTTTGAAACTAAAATGATGAATGCATCAGAATTACCTCAAGAAATGCCAGATGCGCTTAAGGCGTTATTTACTGCCCAAGAAACTAATCAGATGGAAGCAAAAGTAGTATATGATGGATTTGAAACTGATTTGATGTCTGAAGAATCAACCGGAATCAAAAAGTTGTTTGAAATTGTATGCCCAATAATTGATGTGCTAAATAATGACAAAGTTTTTATTTGCGATGAAATAGAAACAAACTTACATGAAACTGTAGTAAAGCAAATTATACAGTTATTTAAATATATGAAAAAGGAT